>Ga0209025_1000946_pt1 | contig 44053 bp, 31 predicted proteins | sample AraplaMF_Col_mLB_FD_184256 | JGI IMG/M metagenome (GOLD analysis project Ga0209025, IMG submission 184256) | Arabidopsis root microbial communities from the University of North Carolina, USA - plate scrape MF_Col_mLB (SPAdes) (version 2) | ecosystem: Host-associated > Plants > Roots > Endosphere... | reverse complement strand
GGCCTTGTTCGATCGTTAGTTCACTGCCCAGCTTACCTTCATACATCAATACACCGTTAATGCGGCAGTCATGGCCGGAAGTGTAGACGAGGTTGCCTGTTTGGTTGCAAGGTAGGTAAGCGAATTTCGGTTCGCCGACTTCAGGTAATGTAATGCCGAGTTCTTGCAGACGTTGTTCAATTTTGGACATGATAAGATCCTCCTGAATATGTAGCCTGATGCGGCTTACGAAGATTTGTGGAATGATATAAAAGGGTGTAACAACGAATTGATTCAATGATTGCAGCTGTGCTGAGCCGGAATAAATGCCCCTTCACGAGCTCTTGTATGTCGTCCTTGCGAGAGCGTTGGCTCACCACGTACGATAACCTCCGAGATGCCTGTCGGATACTGTCGTGGATCTTGGTAAGTCGCTGTATCGGTAATGATCGCGGGATCGAAGACGACGAGGTCTGCGATATACCCTGGTACAATTAAGCCGCGTTTGCCGAGCTTGAAGCGTTGGACAGGGAAGGATGTCATTTTGCGGACAGCCTGCTCCAGCGTTAACGTCTTCTCTTCACGAACATACTTGGCGAAAATGCGTGGGAAGGAACCGTATAGCCTCGGATGCGGCTTGCCCGTCTCACAGGTCAGGCTGTCGGAAGCGATCAGCGACTTGTCGTAACGAATGACTTCCTTGACGTCTGTATCGGACATATGGAAGTAGACGATCGAGATCTGTCCGCCTTCCTCGAGCAGCAAATCCATCACGCAGTCGATAGGATGTAGACCGCGAATTTCACTAATCTCCTCGATGTGTTTGCCCTCGAGTGGACGATTCGCTTCCGTCTGTACCGCAGAGAGGTAGACGCTATGCCAACCTGTCGAATAGACGAGGTTATCCCAATCTTGCTGCTCGCTACCTAATTCTTCGCGAACACGACGTCGGATTGCTGGATCACGGAACGCTTCGAGCGTCCGCTCAATGCCCCCTTCGAGCACCCAAGGCGGGAGTACCGTCGTTAACATCGTCGATCCTGCGTTATACGGATAGACATCCACGGTGACATCCATGCCACGACCACGTGCAGCTTCAATCAGCTCGAGTGCTTCGAGAATTTTGCCCCAATTGGCCCGGCCTGCGGCTTTCAAATGGCTAATATGCAGCGATACGCCCGTCTTCTCTGCAATCCAGATCACTTCTTCAATGGAAGGAAGCAGGTTGTTGCCTTCGCCGCGGATATGGGTGGAGAACAGACCGTTGTACTTCGGTAGGACGCTGCATAGCTCGGCGATTTCTTCGCGGGAGGTATAGCTGCCAGGTGCATAGAGCAATCCGATCGAGAGACCGATGGCTCCCGCACGAAGTCCTTCCTCTAATAGCTGCTTCATTCGATCCAGCTCCTCACGCGTTGCTGGACGGTTCGCGAATCCCATGACTGCAATCCGCAGCGCGCCGTGCGCGACGTAGGTCGCGACATTCTCCGATGGACTCGACTTCGCAAGGGTCTCCATATATTGTTCGACCGTCTTCCAAGGCCAGTTCCATTTGGTCTTCCCAAGGATGGGTTCAACATAGGTCTGGAGCAGACTTGCCGTCTCAGGGAAGAAAGGTGCCGGCGCAAGTCCGCAGTTCCCGACGACTTCGGTCGTTACCCCTTGATGCAGCTTAATCTCGCTATACGGATGATCAAGGATCATCAGATCCGAATGGCAATGACCATCAATAAATCCCGGTGCGATGACTTGACCGTGCACATCGATCGTACGGTGGGCTTCCTGCCCAAGCTGCCCCACATGAACGATCTGTCCTTGCTTAATCCCTACATCTCCAGCGAGCCATGGGTTTCCTGTTCCATCAACAATTTTGCCGTTTTTTAAAATGAGATCGAGCATCGCGCTGCACTCCTTTTTAAAAATAGAAGAGTTTAACTGTTATTAGGATCAACAGTTCTTAAGAACGAGGTACTACTCCAGCATGCCTCGGCCTTGAACAGGCATCGCTGTCCATTCGCCTTGGTCCTGCCAAATGACTTGATTATGCAAATTCACCGTGCTGCAAATATGGTTCGGGATGATCTGAAGCTGATCGCCGACCTGCCAGGGACAATCTGTGGGAACCCGAAGCATGCCATGTTCCTCGCTGAGCCGTTCGAGAACAGCCTCTGGTGCACCGATCACATGGCCAAAGCCCACAAGATGCAAGGGAGCCGTACCTGGCTGTACATCCGTCGCGAACGTTTTGCTGCCGCCATCGATGACCACGAGTTCTGGACTTGGACGGCTAACGACCGTGACGAGAACGCTGCCTGCACAATCGTTGATAGCGCATACACCAAATGCCGCTTGCATCCGATCTTGATACACATACGTGCCAGGGCGAACTTCCGTAATGCCTGGAACTGTGGCTGCGTATGCGGCTGTCGGCGTTGATCCGACACTGATATCTTCTATCGAGAGACCCGCGTCACGCATCGCTGTCGCAATCCGCACCATCCATTCGCCTTCATCGCGACCGGCACGTTCCAAGTCGAGCGTGGCTGTACCGTCCATAAGCGCACCGCGGAACGTGAAAATTCCCGTGAGTCGAAGATGGTCGAAGGCCGCGATTTGCTGCGCCAAGGCGACAGCGTGATCCGCATGAACCCCCGTGCGCCGAAGCCCTGTATCAATCTCAAGCCGCACTTCAAGCGTAGTACCAGATATTGCTGCTTGGTCATTAAGACGGCGCGCGCCTTCGAGACTATCGACAGCCACAATGAGATGAATCGAACGGCTAAGCTGGATGGCACGGGCAATTTTGGACGGCGTAACGAGGGGGTAGGCAATGAAGATGTCCTTAATGCCACCCGCAGCCATCACTTCGGCTTCCGATACTTTGGCGACGGTAATGCCACTTGCGCCTGCTGCGAGCTGGGCATGGGCGACTGACGGCATCTTATGCGTCTTGGCATGTGGACGAAGCTTTACACCGTGAGACTGGATGGTTTGTGCCATCCGGTCGATATTCTGACGTACTTTGGCCGCGTTGATTACAATACAAGGTGTTTCCAAATTTGTGGACATACCAATTCTCCTTATTCAAATATAAGAGGTTGTTCAAAAAGTCATCATTTGTCCACATCAGAAAGTGACGTTCTTTCTGATTGGCGTCTAAACCTACATTACGATCGCGGGCGCTCATCGAGGATTTGCTTCGATAAAGGTTTATACATCACGAAGTAATTCAAGAAGCATATCCAACATCGAATCTTGCGTTCACCTTCGAAGAGCATATGCTTACGGAGTATCCTTCCTTAGGAAGGATTTCAGGTACTCATTTAGGTTTCGCCTAAACTCCGTTCCTCTGGAAGTTTTTCGAAGAAAAACTCGCTACGAAAGCATTATCCGGGGTTATCGCAACCTGAGTTTACGCTTACGATGTAAGTTTTCTACGTAAACTTTCAGGTGCTGAAATGCCGACTTTTTGAACACGCACTATAAGAGTTAGTTTTCGGGGCCACTCACCACTTTGTGGGGTTCTATTCGCTTGTTTTCGATTCTTCTAAATAGCTATATAGCGTATATTTCGAGATATTCAAATAACTGCAGATTTTCTCGCCCGCTTTCTTAATGAGAAAGGCGCCTTTTTGGTCGAGCAGCTGGATGAGACGCATCTTATCTTCCTTGGTCATCGCTGCGACAGGTCTGCCGACGTGCTCCTGTGCCTCTTGAATCAATTGATCGAGTAGATCGGAGACATTGGAGACGAAGCTCTCCCTTACCTCTGGCTGTAGCCCGCTCGCCGTTAAGGCTTGCAGCGTCTTTTCCGCCATCATGAGATCGGTAATATCATAGTTAATGCAGAGCGAACCGATAACGGTGCCCTCGCTGTTCCGCATATAGAGCGAAGTAGAGCGCAGGATTCGCCCATCCTTCGTCTGCGTGACGTAGTTGATCTTATTGCCGCTGTCGGACTGTCCGCGCAGCAGCTCGAGCCCTAGATTCGTACCCGGATCGCCAACTTTACGTCCCGTGACATGACCATTTTCAATCGCGACGATTGTGCTGTCGTATGGCCTTGTGAGATCATGCAGCACCACCTCGCAGTTGTCTCCGAATTGGGCGGCAATCCCGCGGACAAGCGAGGTGAGAAATTCAAATTCAGCTTGTACTTGTTCCATGATGTGAAATCACTTCCGTTCTTATATAGAGTGGTTATGGTTCACATGATAGCACAGGAATGACCAGAATCAAACAAAAAGTTTGTTAGCCTAAAAGAAAGTTATGTCGAAGTGTTAAGGATATTTTAATAGGTCATATTAGAGAGGGAGTATGCGTAGGATGGTAGAGGTCTTAAATTGAAATAAATGGAAGAGTGTGCTACAACTGAGATACGTCTTTTTTCCAAAATGATGCATCCATCTGCTCTTCGATTTCGTATGATAACGGAGGGTTCAGTTTGCTCGCTTAAACGCTTCCCGTCTATTCAAGGATGACGAGGTTGTTTATGCTTGGGTTGCGAAAAAAGAGTATAATCACAAGAATGCGAGGATACGAGATTCATCATGTGTCTATAGGTATGAAAGTGGAGAAGGAGGCTAAGTGATGTTAGGAATGAAGAGCGGAAATCGCGCGCGGGTACGTCGAATGGTGTGTGGGAGTGCGATTGCGCTGATGGTGTTCGGGAATGCAGCAGGTGCACTAGCGGCAGGCCAATCTGGCGATGCAGCACTAGAAGCGAAAGTGGTGAATGGACAAGTCTATGTGAAGGCGAGCTCTCTCGTAAGTCAATTAGGTGGACAAGGCGTCTATGATGCGAAGAGTCAAACCTATCAATATAAAGCGGGGAATTCAGTCCCTTCTATTGTTAAGAAATTATCTCCATCAGTTGTCGCGATTATTGGGAAAGTGTCCGAAGGTGAGGTTGATACATCGGATCGTTATAATCTTGCGCATGGGACAGGCGTGGTGCTTAAGAAGGATGGATGGATTGTAACGAATGCACATGTGGTTAGCGGCTTGAAGCATGCGGTGGTCGTGACGTCGGACGGAAAGTCCTACACAATTGCGAAGCAGTTCGTTGATGAGATCAGCGATATTGCGATCATTCAGATTAATGCGAAAAACTTGACGCCAGCGGCATTTTCTTCTGCAAGTGTAGAGGTAGGAGAGTCGGTCGTTGCGCTCGGGACGCCGATTTCGTTCTCTTTCCGGAATTCGGCGACGGTTGGTGTCATTAGCGGCTTGAATCGCAGTGTGGATTCGATCTACAAGCTGATTCAGACGGATGCGGCGATTAATCCAGGGAACAGCGGCGGCCCGCTCGTGAACATGAAGGGTGAGGTCGTTGGCATTAACTCGTTGAAGTATTCCGCAGTTGGTGTGGAGAATATGGGTTTCTCGATTCCGACGAATACGGTGCAATATATCGTGAATCAGTTGATGCAATACGGTAAGGTCAAGCGTCCGACTCTTGGTTTTGACATGGAGGAGAGCTGGTCTGCGATTGTCGGTCTGCCGACGAATGAACCGCTCACGGTGACACGGGTCGATTCTGATGCAGCGGTGAAAGCTGGGATCAAAGCTGGCGATGTGCTCTATTCAATCAACGGCAAGCAAGTGACGACAATGCTCGATATTAATGAATTGTTCAAGGGGTACATGCCAGGCCAGTCCGTGAAGCTAATGATGCAATCCGGCGGCGATCTGGTCGAACGTAAGCTTCAATTAACGGAGCAGAGCTAGAAGTGAGAGGGGAAGCAGCAATGGGGAAAAAGTTAAGCGGTTGGTTGATATGTCTCGCCTTAGTATTCACGATGGTGATGCCGGGCGTTGCGATGGCAAGTGAAGGAAATAGTGTGGAACTAAAGTTCAAGCTGGGCAGTACGAACGCAACATTAAACGGACAGCGAATCAGTATTGCCAAGCCTTATACGGAGAAGGGTGCGACGATGGTGCCGCTCTCGCTTATTACGAAGGCGTTCCAGGTGGAATTTTCGTTCGAAAATAATAAGAAAATTACGCTCACTTCCGGGGAGCATACGATCCAATTCGTGATTGGCAGTACGAATGCGACAGTAGATGGACGTACGGTCCAGACGGGAGCAGCGCCGAAGCTGGTCGGTGGCGTGGTCATGGTGCCGATGCGTGTCGTGACGGATGCGCTGGGGGCAAATGTGAAGGTGGAAGCGGATCGTACGATCGTTATTACAGCTAATCTGGATGCGAGTGCGGGATCTGGAGCAATTGGCGGCATTGATAGTGACGCAGGCAAGACGATGATTGGCGACAGCTACTACATGTGGTCGATGCGCTACCCGACGGGACTCGTGAAGCAATTCCAGAGCGAAGCGGATGATTATGTTTCTTTTACCGATGAGAAAGGGACGTACCTGCTTGCTGTATCTGTCACGAAGGTCGATGAGGCGATGACGGATGAGGATCTATTGAAGCAATTGACGAACGCAGCGCTATCGGAGAACGGATTGGTTGTCGATAAGAAGACGGTCAAAAGTGGAGCAACACCATATGCGCAAGTGATCTCCAAAGGTGAGGATGGCGTGTTTAGCGCGATTCGGGGGTATTTTGCGAACGATACCTATTATGAGCTGTACTACAGTGACGGCTTAGCGAAAAATTATAAAGATCTTGCCAAACATAATGATCTGCTTAATTCGTTCCGACCAGCTTATGACAAAGGAAATGGGAAGTTGAAGGACTTGTCCACCGTCGTGGGTGGCATGCGAAAAGCGGTTAACAGTGACTATGGCGTAACAGTAACCGTTCCGGCTTCGTGGAGTCTGTACCCGGAGGATTTGATTTTCGGTAATGAAGACGGTTCTGCGCAGTTAACGTTCGATATTTCGTCGGCAGCTTCGGGTCTCAAAGTGGATGCATGGGCAGGGCAGATGGATCAATACTTCAAGGATGTGTTCGTACCCGACGCATGGAAACTGCTGACGACCGAGTCGATTAAGGTAGATGGACAAGAGGGTGTCCTTAAGAAATATCAGTATACTACTGGGGAAGATACATATGTGCAGTCAGAAATTTTCCTAACTTCAGGTTCTTATAAGTATTTGATTCAATATGATTACGATTCGAAAAACACATCGGCTGACAGCTTGTTCGAGGCGTTGGTGAAGGGGATTAAGCTCAATACGAAGGAGCTCAGCAGCAACTTCGGCTTCTTGGAGGATACGCGGGCGTATGTAGATCGCAGTCTCACGTCGGTGAAATCGTCCAAGAAAAACGGCTATTCCTTAACGATTCCGAACTACTGGATGCGTATCGAAAGCGAGTATGGAGCAGATCCGGGAAAAATGCAGTATCAGCTCCCGGGTGGTTCGTTCGAAGTGTCGGTGAATCCGACGGATCGTACGCTTAGCGAAGAGGTTGAGGCGTATAAGTATGTCTATGAGCAGCAGCGTATTCTGTATAAGAATTACACGGTAACAAGCACAGAATCCACAACGCTCGCAGGTCAACCGGCTTATAAGATCGTGCTTGACGGTAAAGATGCGCATCACGAGCAATATGTTATCGTGAAGAATGGCAAAGTGTACTCGTTGTTATCGACAATCATGAAGGCGAATCGTACGGACGTGAATGAGAAGGCGATTCAGAGTGTGTTCCAGTCGTTGAAATGGGCGAATTAAAGAAGGTAGGGCAGGTACATTGTGGTGAATGAATGTGCTCGCCTAGGAAGGCCGCAGCTCCCGGAGGGGGTTGCGGTTTTATTTTGGTGTGGGATGTGGAGGACGTTCATTGATAGGGCCGTGGTCGCCGGGGGCGAGTTCAGGGGGAGGGTTGTACGTCTGTCTGCGCTAACGAATCGTAGTAGGCTTATTTAGGAGAAAATCGACTATTTTTACGGCTAAGGAATCGTAGGAGCGTTAGTGTGCTCAAAAATGGTCGTTGGAGGAAGAATTGGAGGGAATAGCGATTGTTGGATTCGTTACAATTTCGAAATGACCATAATGAGGCAAATAAGAGTTTCTGGGTTCATTAGAGGTAGGGTAGAGGACGGGGTGTGAGGTAATTTATATCCAATTGGATAATTCCTTGGAATTCATATAGATTATTAGGCCGAAACTTTGGTAAACTAGAGAGTAGAGCTTTTTTTCAAAGATTAGTCATCCGCGGATGATAGGAATAGAGGGGTAAATGTAATGAGTCAGACAACGCTCACACGGGCGGATATTGAACTGTTAGCACCTGCAGGGGATTGGGATTGCATGCGTGCGGCAGTGGCGAATGGTGCGGACGCGATTTTCTTCGGTGTGGAGAAATTTAATGCGCGTGCGCGGGCGAACAATTTTCAGATGGATGAATTGCCAGAGATTATGGCGTTTCTGCATAGTTATGGGGTTAAAGGGTTCTTGACGTTCAATATCCTTGTATTTGAGGAAGAGCTGCCTGAGGCGAAGGTGTTGATTGATGCGTGTATCGATGCTGGGGTTGATGCAGTAATCGTGCAGGATCACGGACTCGTTAAAATGATTCGCGAGATCTCGCCGGACTTCCCGATTCACGGCTCGACGCAGATGACGATTACGTCGCCAGAGGCGGTTGAGTTCACGAAGCCGTGGGACATGGAGCGGGTCGTATTGGGCCGCGAAAATAACCTGAAGCAAATCAAAATGATCGGTGATCAAGCGAAGCTTCCGATGGAAGTATTCGTGCATGGCGCGCTCTGCGTGTCGTATTCCGGACAATGTCTGACATCCGAGATGTGGGGAGGCCGTTCGGCGAACCGCGGGGAATGTGCGCAGGCGTGCCGCTTGCCGTATGATCTCATGGTGGATGGTGAGCAGAAGCCGATGGGCGACGTGGCGTATTTGCTCTCGCCGAAAGATCTTGCTGCGATCGATATCGTGCCAGAGCTGATTGAAGCGGGCGTGACATCGTTCAAAATCGAGGGACGTCTGAAGAGCCCTGAGTATGTAGCGAACGTCGTGAGCAAGTATCGGAAGGCGATTGATCAGTATTTTGCGGGCGATCGTTCGGGGCCGTCGAAGGAAGAGGTTCGGGAATTGCAGCAGAGCTTCTCACGGGGCTTCACGCATGGATTCTTGGAAGGTACGAACAACAAGAAGCTCGTCGAAGGTACGTTCCCGAAATCACGCGGCGTGTATCTTGGTCGTGTCGAGAAGATTCTTCGCGACGGTGTTGTCTGTAAGATCGAAGCGCCACTCAAGCGTGGAGACGGGATCGTGTTCGACGCGGGAGATCCGACGAAGAAGGAAGAGGGCGGACGCGTCTATGACGTGCGTCGTCAAGGCGTGAAACTGGAAGGCGAAGCGGCTGAAGGTTGGATGATCGATATCGTACCGGGTCGGAATGACGTGAACTTGCAGAAGGTGAATGTGGGCGACCGGATCTGGAAGACGAGCGATCCGGCGCTGGACAAGCGTCTTCGTCAGACGTTCGAGACGGAGAAGCCGTATCGGGTATTCCCGGTGCACGTGCGTGTTGAGGGTCGCGTAGGCGAACCGCTTCGCACGTGGTGGACGGACGTCCAGAAGGGCGTGACCGTGCAGGTCGATTCGGAGCTCATGCTCGAAGAGGCTCTCAAGCGTCCGATGGACGCGGCGTTGCTGGAGGAACAACTGGGCCGTCTTGGCGGCACGCTGTTCCAGCTAGAGGCGATGGACGCACATCTGGAAGGCGCGGTCATCTTGCCGATGCGCGAGCTGAACGCGCTGCGCCGCTCTGCGGTGGAGCAGCTCGCAGGCGAGCGTCCGAAGCCGCCGGTGTACGTGAAACGGGCGGTTGAGGTATACGGGGACGCGAAGGGGCGCGAAGCTGGTTCGCTGCAGTCGAAGCTTACGGTGTTGTGCCGTACACTAGAACAGGTGCAGGCAGCGGCTGCGAGTGATGTCGGCATGATCTATGCTGACTTCGAGTTCATCAAGCAGTTCCCGGCAGCGGTCGAAGTAGCTCGTGCAGCCGGCAAACAGATTGCGCTCGTAACACCGCGCATTCATATGCCGAACGAGAACGGCTACCATCGCAACATCTTGAAGCTGCAGCCGGATGCGATCCTTGTGCGCAACACGGGTGCGCTGTACTTCTACATGCGCGCTCGTGCAGAGTTCGAAGCGATGCGCAGCGGCATGAACGTGAGCGCAGCTGCTAGCGGCGGCGATACTTTGCACGCAGGATCTGCGACCGGACCGTCGAACATCTCGACGGGCAGCCTTGCTGATACCTTCGCGAAGATGGAGAAATTCCCGCGCCTAATCGGTGACTTCTCACTCAACATCGCGAATCACAAAGCAGCGGATTTATTCGTCGAAGCAGGTTGTGACCTAGTTACGCCTTCATACGATTTGAACATTCAACAAATGGTCGACCTCCTAGGTCGTGCAGATACATCGAAGATGGAAGTCGTTATCCATCAGCATCTCCCGATGTTCCATACTGAGCACTGCGTGTACTGTACCTTCATGAGTGAAGGCACTGATTATACGAACTGCGGCCGTCCTTGCGAAGAGCATCGCGCTTCCTTGCAAGACCGTATCGGGATGTCCCATCCGGTACGGGTAGATGAAGGCTGCCGTAACACGGTCTACAACGCCATCGAGCAGTCGGGTGCGGAGTATATTCAGAACTTCCTAGAACTCGGCGTGTCACATTACCGGGTTGAATTCCTGGAAGAGACGGCTGACCAAGTCCACGAGGTCATCGATTTATACAAACGCGCGCTGCAAGGTAAGATCAGCGGCACGAAGGTCTGGAAGACACTGAAGGCTACGAACCAGTTAGGCGTAACGCGGGGGCAGTTGGTGAAGTAGGATATAACAATTAGGAGTCTCGACGCATTATAGCGTGGAGGCTCTTTTTTATCATATTTATGTTTTGAAGTTTCGATATCTATGAAATCCTGTATAATATGGAGAATAAGTAGATAGGCTTCAACTAAAGGAGGTCCATGCATGAAAATTCGTAAAGCAATTATCCCAGCCGCAGGGTTAGGAACGCGATTCTTACCTGCAACAAAAGCGATGCCTAAGGAAATGCTTCCGATCGTAGATACGCCAACCATTCAGTACATCGTTGAAGAAGCGGTAGCCTCTGGCATTGAAGATATTATCATTGTAACGGGTAAGGGCAAGCGTGCGATTGAAGACCATTTCGATAACTCCTTTGAACTTGAACATACATTATTAGAAAAAGGCAAGATACAGCTTCTAGGAGAAGTACAGAAGTCATCCAAGATGGCGGATATCCATTATATCCGGCAAAAAGAACCAAAAGGCCTTGGACACGCAGTATGGTGTGCCCGCAAGTTCATTGGGAATGAGCCATTTGCAGTGCTTCTAGGGGATGATGTAGTACAGTCGAGTGAGCCTTGCCTCAAGCAAATGATCGAAGTCTTTAATCAGCACCATGCCTCCGTTGTGGGTGTACAACCTGTTCCGCACGCGGAAGTATCGCGTTACGGTATAGTAGATGGATTAGCCATAGACGAACGTTTGTACCAAGCGAGAGGATTCGTGGAGAAGCCGCCTGTAGAGCAAGCGCCTTCGGATTTAGCCATTATGGGTCGTTATATTCTGACCCCTGCAATCTTCGACATCCTTGATCAGCAAGATGCGGGTTCAGGGGGAGAGATCCAACTGACGGATGCTATTGCTCGGTTAAATCAACAAGAACAGGTACTGGCGTACCATTTCCTTGGGAAGCGGCACGATGTTGGGGAGAAGTTGGGGTTTATTAAGACGACGATTGAGTACGCATTGCAGAAGGATGAGTTGAGGGAAGATTTGATTGGTTTTATGAGAGGGATTCTGGATACGGAATAATAATAGAAAACGCCTTGGCAAGTGTATGACTTGCTCAAGGCGTTTTATCTTTTTTATTTTGCATTAGCTGCAATTGCAGCTAGAACTTCTTTTTCACTAGCATCTGTTGCGATAAGCGCATCGTATACACTTTGATCTGTTGTACCTTGTTTTTGTAAGGAAACGATATACCAACGAGCCATATCTCTATTAACTGGATCATTATAATCAGCTGTTAACAGAGGCTTAATAAATGCTGCGGCTTTCGCATAATCAGCTTGCTTGAAATAAATTTGGGCAATATTCAAGTTGATGTTCGGTGTTATATCGAATGGCTGACCTTGGAGCTGTTCTTTGGGCAATGAAGCAAGGACTTGTTTTTGATCGAGAATTTTTTGATAAGCTACTAATGCCGCATCGTAGCTTTCCAACTCCGTGTTCAATTGGATCGCTTTCTCATAGAGGGACATATTCCATGGGAAGTTCGTTAACTGCTCCTCAACAAGCTTAAGTAAGTTTTTCTTATCACCTAGCAGCTCGTATTGTTTCATTTGTAAACTTATTAATTGGAAATTATAAGGTTCTTTCGCTAATGTTTTAACTAATAGGTTCTGTGCTTCATCGTAGAACTGTTGGTTCTGGTTCTGGCTATACACGGATTGAAGTAATTGAACTTTTAGTTGAGCATAGTCAGGATTCTCACGTAGTCCTAATGCTTTATTAATCGGCGTGACAATTTCATTGTAGTCTTTACTTGTCTGCTGCTGAACCATGCCGAGTGATTTCATAAAGCTTGCATTTGCACTTAGCGACATTTGAGCAAAGATAAACATGACAATGGCAAGCACTGAGATCAGTGAAGGATATGCCCATTTCATGGCCTGAACCTTTTTCAGCTTCTCGGATTCTTTAGGCTGTATATTTGATAGCATGGCGCCAAGGCATAGGAATAATAACACACCGACGTACACGTAACTGATATCAAAGTCTAGAATACTATGAATGAGAAGCGCGATCGCAATAATGAAATAGTAGAAATGAGAATCACGGCTTGCTTCATCGCTCTTAATATAATTTCTAATATACGTGTAGAAGAATAGAATCAATAAACCAATAAGTACAATGGAACCTACAATTCCGACCTCAACAATATTCTGGAAGAAGAAACTATGTGCCTGACGGCTTAAATATGGGTTATGCTGATACTTCTCATACATGGAATACCAAGCTCCACCGCCTGCACCGAATACAGGATAGTCAGCTACAAGTTTCAATGCGTCTTTATAAAAAGTTCCGCGTTCAAGCACACTGTGCTGTTGGAAGTTAATATTTTCGAGACGGATTTTCACGTTCTCAGGGAGTAGGTTTTTCGCACTTGTGTTAATGAAAATGAATACCATCACGCCGCCTAAAATGACTGCGGCTGCCGGCATAATAAGCGATGATGCTTTACGTTGCCCAAAGCTGCTAAGCTTTTGTTGCAGCCATGGTGTTACAAAGTGTTGTAGCAATGTCGCGATTATCGCGACAAAGATTGAAACCCCGAGAGTTAACATCCATCCTTTTAAGGACTCAGATCCATTAAACTGCTCGTTTACAGCAATACCAATCGTTGTCACCTTATTTAATATGGCCATAGAAGCAATGAACGCGAGCGCAACGTGAACGGTATACATAATTTGTCGATAAGGTTTAAGGCACAGAATGACAATCAAGAACACGACTGGTAGGATTACGTATGCTGCACGGGACAATGTTAAGAAGAAGGATAGAATAATAGGCACAAGCATAAATGCATGAATCGCTGAGCCATACCATTTCCGACTTTTAACGAGAAGGAATACGGCTGCAAATAGAATTGCGATCAAAAATGCCGCATATGTATTTGCATATTGGAAAAATGACGTAAGACGTAGACCGTTTGAATCTGCCATCACTGCTTCGTTATAGATTCCTGTTGCAGGGTTAAGCGGAATTAGCCATCCAATTACATTGGCCATAAATTTACCATTGCCGAACCAATGAAATAGTCCGAAGAAGACAGTGAAATATGTCGAAACTAGCAATGTGTTGCGAATAATCGAATTACTGAGCGTATTTCGTGTAAAATAAAGTCCGACGATAAAAATTACGGCGTAGATTAAATAAATATAAACCATATTTAACGCTTGATAATGTGAAGCTGCAGGAATCAGTGCGATCAGGTAAGTCAATGGTAATGCAAAAATCAAAAGTGCATACCAATCTTTCATGTCTTTTGGCTTCCAGTTTTTAAATAGGTAGATGCCCAAGACTAGCATTATAATAGATACCCAGCGCATTGCTTCATAAAGTGGTTTTTCGAATGTAATCACTTGTCCATTAAATAATGCGGCCCATAGCGGGGACCAGAGTAAGAAGAGGATGAATACACCCATTAAAATCCAATAGATTAGAGGGTTCTCTTGCTGCTGCAGTCCAATAATGCTTTTTGGAGTGCTGCTCTTCTTCCCATAAGTAGGATTTGACATTTTTCTACAATCTCCTTTTCCGTTCCGAAATAACGACATCATTTTACCATATCTGTAGGGTGGAAGGGAAATGTGTATGATTACTTGTGAAGTGATTACTGAATTATTAATGTGGGAGTTATATGTAAGACATTATTCTTGATGCTAAATAACCTCATGAAGCTGCAAAAGAATACTAGAATGTGAATTAAACCATTTAACATGAGTTTAGCGACAGACATAATTAATATTTTTAGGTAGAGACATGATTTACAATAGGAATCATGTGTATGCACTAATGTGAATAACTGATAAAAATGTTACTCTAATCTGTAGTTTTTATGGTGGAAAGTCAAATAAGCGATGTGAAAATTAAGTAATCTTCATAAGGCTATAGCGACAGTCATGATTTCTTGACAAAAACAAGGTTTTTTTGATATTACTCGACCTTTTGGATTGTTTTCCGTATACTTGTTTAGACGAAGGTATCAATTACAATATACGTAAACCTGATATTATTTGATAAATTCAGGAAGTTAATTGCAGGTTAGAATAAGTGTATAAATATTATAGAAAAAGTTAAAGGCGAATTCATGAAGTGATGCTAAATATATCTTTTTTCAGGAATATATAGATCATTTTTTTGGTGATGATACATGTGATAAACTTCTAAATTAGATTAATTGAAAAATAAGCTTTGTGTTTTTTCGTTTGGAAGACGTCTTGATATGTACTCTAAAGAATTTCGATAATGTGTGGGGGTTTATAAATGTTAGGTAAAATAATGGAAAATAGCCATAAATACAGGTTCCTTCTCTCGCAATTGGTAGGAAGGGATTTTAAAACGAAATATAGAAGATCCGTTTTAGGGGTACTATGGAGCCTTTTAAACCCGCTTTTGATTATGGTAGTGCAATACATGGTATTTTCTACGTTGTTCCGTTTTGATATACCTAATTATGCCGTGTATTTGTTGAGTGGTATAGTAATGTTTAACTTTATGTCAGAGGCGACTTCTCAATCAATGACTTGTATTATACAAAATGCTTCATTGATCAATAAAGTATATGTACCTAAATATATATACCCATTTTCTCGTGTATTGTCGAGCGGTGTGAATTTTTTATTTTCTTTGCTTGCATTGTATACAGTTATTATTGCTACAGGTATGCGTATTACGTATCATCATATCGCATTGGTTTATGGAATAGGTTGCATATTTATTTTTATTTGCGGGCTCTCACTTTTGCTTGCTTCAATGATGGTCTTTTTTCGAGACACACAGTTTTTATATAGTATCATATTGACAATTTGGACTTATATGACCCCTATTTTTTATCCCGAAAGTATTTTGCCTAGTGCCATAATGTCTATAATGAAGTTTAATCCAATGTATCATTTTATAAGATTTATCCGCGTTATAATATTAAATGGTGGTTTTCCTGATCCTAAAGCATGGGTGCTTTGTGCCGTATTCGCAATTGGATCGCTATTAATCGGAACATTTGTATTTAATCGAACTCAAAATAAATTTATTCTTTATCTGTAAAGAGAGGGATTAGCTTGATAATAGTAGATAACGTATCTATGAAATTCCGTATGGCAAACGATCATGTCACAAGCCTTAAGGAATTTTTAGTGAAAAAGATAGCAGGAAAATTAGAATATAAAGAGTTTGTTGCTTTAAAAGGTGTGTCGTTTTCTATTGAAAAGGGCGATGTCGTAGGGATTATTGGCAACAATGGTGCAGGGAAAAGTACTCTTTTAAAAATAATTTCGGGAATATTACATCCTACATCAGGAAAGGTTGAGATTAGTGGAAATATAGCCCCGATGCTCGAATTGGGCGCAGGTTTTGACGTCGACTTAACCGCAAGAGAGAATGTCTTTTTAAATGGCGCCGTATTAGGTTATTCGAAGGAATATTTGACAAAACGCTATGATGAAATAGTAGAATTTTCAGAATTACACGATTTTATGGATACACCTATTCGTAATTTTTCTTCGGGAATGATTATGCGATTAGCATTTTCAATTGCAACTCTTGTGGATCCAGATATCTTGATTGTTGATGAGATTCTATCTGTGGGAGATGCAAAATTCCAGAAAAAGAGTGCAAAAAGAATGCGGGAGCTTATGAGTGGAGGAACTACCGTAATATTGGTTTCTCATAGTATTGAACAAATAAGAGAAATGTGTACTAAGGTTGTTTGGCTGGATCATGGCGTCGTGCAAATGGTAGGAAATACACGAGATGTCTGTAGTGCATATATGAAATTCAATAGACAAGAGCCGTTGTTGGACGTACAAAAGGAAGCGCTCAATAAAAATGAAATATTTGAATGGAAAAAAACATTATATACACCAACTGTGATAGAAAAAATTGGTGAAGAATATTTTATAGTAGATTGTTGGCATCACCGCGTAATATATAATGACAACCTAACTGATCCTATAGAGAAATGGAATACTTTATCTGATAATTTAGGAGATCCGCACTCAATAGCCAGCGATGGCATTGTTTATTTAATAGAAGATACGGAAAACAATGAGGTAAAAGTATTTCGAAGAGACGGGACGAATTTCAGACTGACGCAAGTAATAGAACGGATCGGACAGCGGCCTAACAGAATAGTTTACGACGCTGAAAAAGAATTGTTCTATGGAATCTCTGCAATGTCACAGCACGTATTTGTGCTCAAGAATAGTGGTCATGAAGTTACTATCGAGAAAGTTATAAGATTAGGATATTTATTAGAAAACTCCTATATTAGAGCGATCCGTTTGATTGATGGAGAACTATACTTTGTTTCGGGCCCAGGTAAAATTATTGTGGCGAATTATAGAAATGCATCATTCGACAAAGTCAGGGAATACAAGGTCCCGTTCGAATTGAGTGGAATGAATGATATAACAAAAATTGGCGCGTACTATTATATATGTGTTTATCAAGATGGGGCAGGCAAAATTGCTCCAAGGTTAGTGAGAGTTAAAGATTTGAATGAACTGATAAATTCTAACTATGAAGATATATACAGTGATTTAGATGTGAGAGGTGTTCCATATAATTTATCTCACATTGAAGGAAGGACGTTCTTAACAGAGGTTGATTCCTATTCTGCAATTAAATCCTTTAAGTTAGTAGATAATGAAATTTGTGATATTCAGATACATTATGACGCAGGTACACCTCTACCATCGTCTTTGCAAAGAAAGCATGGTAAGTAGGAATGATGAACCCGTTGAAAGGGATTATGAGAGACTGGAGGGGATTATATGGCGAAGTTAAACTTGAAATATTCTAAGAATGAGACGGAATATTCTGATGGAGCAACGATCGAAGATGAAATACTTGAACTCGTGCGGAATAACGGAGATGTTAACTTTACAGAATTGCATAATGTTAGTTGGCCTGTATTTTACCATCTCTCTCATTTGAGAAAAAATATTTTGAACTGGTATCCATTTAAGAAGGATTGCACAATATTGGAGGTGGGTTCGGGATGTGGTGCAATTACGGGTCTACTTTGCGAAAAAGCTAAGTATGTTGCTTCTATTGAACTAACAGAGAAACGAGCAACTATAAATTATGAGCGTCATAAAGAATATGATAATTTAGAAATTTTTGTAGGCAACCTTGGTAATGTGAAATTAGATCAAAAGTTTGACTATGTAGTTGTTAATGGTGTATTAGAGTACGCTGGGGGATTCATTTCAGGAGAGAAGCCTTATGAAGAATTTATAAATATGCTTTCAGAGTACCTCGCGGAAGACGGAGTTATTTTAATTGCAATTGAAAATAGACTTGGACTAAAGTATTTTTCCGGTGCAAAGGAAGATCATTTAGGAGAATTGTTTGTAGGATTGAATGCTTATCCAGGAAACGATAAAGTTAAAACGTTTTCTAAGAGTGAAATCACTACTTTAATTGATAATTGCGACCTAACGATTGAAAAATTTTATTATCCATATCCTGATTATAAATTCCCTGAAGTTATCTATTCGGATCTTGGGTTTAATAAAGTTCCGCTTTCATATGATGTACATAGTTATGATACAGATCGTTATATGTTTTTTGATGAATTACAAATGCAAAATCTATTGGCCAAAGAGAACGCAGGTGCTTCATTTGCAAACTCTTTTTTAGTTGATGTTCGTAGAAAAAATAGGATGTCGGAAAGAAATAAAGAAGATATCTTGTATGTTAAAATCAATGCTAATAGAGATGATGCATTTAAAATTTGTACAGTGATTTATAGCCAAGATGAGAAAGTAAAAGTAAAGAAGCGCGCTCTCTCAGTGAAGGCTGTTAATCATTTACATCAAATGAATCATTTTTATCACCGGCACAATCAAGAAAAAGGTAGTGTATTTTTGTTGCCTACTCACATGATAGGCGATGATTTGGTCTGTGATTATTTGGAGATTCCAACAATGGAAACGGTGTTGCTAAATGAAGAGGCTAGAGGGGATAAAAAGAATTACTTGTCATTTCTTCATAAGTTTTATTCTATGCTAACCTCTTTTAGTCCATTAGAAATTGATTCATATTCTATAGAATTTCACGATATTTTCGGACCTGATAAATTCGAAAGAGAACTAGAGTTTACATCATTAAGTAATGTAGACGTCTTATTTGATAATGTTTTTTATAATGATTCCGAACTGATTGTTTTCGATTATGAATGGTACGTTAACTGCAGAGTGCCTGTTAAATTTATCTTTTGGCGTTCCGTTAAAGAGTTTTATGCAAAACATAAATACTCGGAACCTCTTGTTTCTGAAACGGAGATTTATAAAATATTCGATATATCAGAAGATATGATACCGACATTTTACAAGTGGGAAGGTTATTTCTCTACTTCGTACGTGAAAATGATGGATAAATCAGCATATCGGAAAAAACTGATAACGTTATCTAACGCCGAAAAAATATTTAATGCAGATAATCTCATTGCGAATCTATATGTAGATACTGGAAACGGATTTAATGATCAGGAAAAATCTCAACAAATATACGATAGTGGTTCAGAGGATATTATTCTCGAATTTGACATACAACAATTTACTAATGTCAAAAATATACGTTTTGATCCAATCGAGGGTCAATTATGTAAATGTAAAATAGTTTATGCTGAAGTCGATGGTGTGCAGCTTGAACTGGCAGCATATAATGCTTTTCCTTTTCATTTGGATGGAGATTTATTCTTAACAACTGACCCAGTTTACATGGTTCAAGGAAATTCAATTAATGGCGATAAATTTAAAATTCACTTTTCAATACAATTGGTTAAGAAAGAGCATATTTATGATCAAGTCTTGGAGGGAATAGAGTTAGAGTTAGCCAATAGAGCGATGATTGAAGCGGAGTATATTAAAGAGCTTTCAAACATCAAAAATAATTACGCAAGAATTGAAAGTGAATATACAAAAATTGAAACGGAATATAAGAAAATTACAAACGAATACTCAGAATTAGCTAATGATCTAAAAAATACACGAATTGAAAGTAATTATCTTAAATCTGAATTGTCTTCATTAAAGCAGGAATACCAGTTGCTTTTATCCCAAAAGGATAACTTATTTAATGATTACCAAACAGTGTTAAATTCAACAAGTTGGAAGTTAACCAAGCCAATTCGACATATATTAGATAACTTAAAAGCTGGTAAAAAAAGATGAGGAATACGATTAGAGAATATTACAAGCTTGTGAAGAAAACCGAGCAAAACATTAAAAGCAATGGGTGGCAGAAGACAATAAGAAAGATTTTTGTTAAAGGGAAAGATAGTTTTGCAAATGTTAAAGAATCAGGGAGAATAGCTGAAATGGTTCAAACAAGTGATATTTGGATTGATATAGAGAATTGGATAGATCGTACGCCTCACAGCTTTATTGATATATTTCATGTGCCAATGGGGTGGAACACTCCGCTGTTTCAACGATTTCAACACTTATCTATACAGGCGGGAAATGTAGGGGGAATTTCGTTTTATGGTGCGCATCCGTTAGTAGATAAGGATATTGAGATTTGTGAGTTTGTATCTCTTACTCTTTGTATTATTAATCTTGATAATTATGAAGTGAAGAAGAAGTTATTTGATATTCTGGATAGAAAGTCTGGTTTGAAAATTATTCGTTTGCAGTCTATTGATTTAGCAACAACTATTGATGAACTAAAAGCTTTTCAAGAAAAAGGTTATTCGATTCTTTATGAGTATATTGATGAACTTACACCTCAAATAACAGGCAATATTCCGAAGTTTGTATTCGATAGACACGATTATGTCTTGAAAAATGAAGATATATCTATTATTGCCACTGCAGATAAATTGTTTGAACAAGTTAAACCATATCGTACACGGAATATGGATATGATTACGAATGGTGTTGACTATGAACATTGGAATCTAGATCGCAATTTATTAGAGTGTCCACAGGATATTCAGGATATTATCAATGAAAATAAAATAATTATCGGTTATCATGGTGCTCTTGCGCAATGGATTGATTATGATCTTCTTAAACAGATAGCTGAAGATGAGCGATTTATATTATTAATAATCGGATATGAGCATGATGATCACATGAAAGAAAGTGGACTTTTAGCATATAAAAATGTGAAATATATCGGATCAAAGCCATATAGTGAACTGAGTCGATACGCGGCATTTTATGATATTGCTATATTGCCTTTCCTTGTAAATGATATTACTAAGTCCGTTTCTCCTGTTAAGATTTTTGAGTATATGGCACAACAGAAACCTATAATCTCGTACGCATTACCAGAGTGTCTAAAATATGAATCTTGTTTAATCGCCCATAATCAGCAGGAATTTATTAATAATATTAATAAGTCGATAGAATTAAGGTTTAATGAAGATTATTGTAATGTTTTGAAGCAAGAGGCTTTGGAAAACACTTGGCAAGCTATTACTAAAAAGACAATTGATTTGGTCGAAGAAAATTATAATAACCAGTTAAGGCGGATAAAAGAGATGAATGGATCTGAACGTTCAGTAGAAAAATCTGTTGAAGTGCATCCTATGCCTCCGCAGGAAAAAGGGTATTACCGTGCATTAAAGAAGCTATTTTGGAAACTACCAATAATGCCTGCGAAAACAAAAGAAAGATTTTTATATAACGCGAAAAAAACGTTAAAGCCATCACTTTTGTCTTATGCACCTTCTGAACAGGTTGAGCATGTAAATTTGGAACATGATCTGGTCTTACCATCTGCACCTGAAACTGAACATAGTTCAAACCAACAAAAATATATAGAGCAAATATTAAGGATACCCGATCAAGATGTATCGAACTATGTTCCGATTACAGAGACTCCTTACGTTCGACAAGATGGTGATAATAAAATAATTGCTTATTACCTTACGCAGTTTCACCCTGATCCACACAATGAAGAATGGTGGGGTAAGGGAGTAACAGAATGGAATAACGTTTGTCGTGCCGTTCCTCAGTTTGTGGACCATTATCAGCCACGTTTACCAGGCGAACTAGGTTTTTATGATTTGCGAATAAAAGAAAATATGATGAGGCAAATCGAATTAGCACAGATGTATGGGATCTATGGATTCTCCTTCTATTACTATTGGTTTGACGGAGAACGTTTGCTTGAAAAACCAATCGAGATGTTCCTAGCTGATGAAAGTTTCGACTTCCCGTTCTCTCTATGCTGGGCTAATGAAAATTGGACAAAGCGTTTTGATGGAACCAATTCTGACATTTTGATGGAACAACCTAAAACAGTGGAAAGTTACAAAAATGTGATTCATGACATGGTCCGATTTTTAAAAGATAAGCGCTATATTACAATACAAGGTAAAAAATTAATAACGGTATATAGACCTGCATTAATGCCTGAACCTACAGAAGTACTTCAATATTGGCGTGAATATTGTCATGTGCAGGGAATCGGTGATTTGTACATCGTGGCTGTAAAAGAAAATATGGTTGAACTGGATTTACTCGGCACTGGTTTTGATGCTATTTCTGAGTTCCATCCGGGAACTGTTTATACAAATTGTAAAAATATTACGCATGATATTGATTATGTTCGTAGTGATTTCTCTGGTGAGGTATTTGATTATCAGGATTTAGTAGAGAATCAAAAGTATTTCAAATACAATTTGCCAAAGCTTTATCGTGCTGTAATGCCTATGTGGGATAACACTGCACGCAGAAATAATAAAGGTATGATATTCCAAGGAGCTACCCCTGCGTTGTATAAGCAATGGCTCAAAGACGTGATATCGGAAGGTAAGAATAGATCAGATTTAGACGATCAAATGGTATTTATTAATGCGTGGAATGAGTGGGGAGAAGGAGCGTATCTAGAACCTGATAAGAAGTATGGATATGCTTATTTGCAGGCTACTAAAGAGGCGGTAGAGGAATCAAGATAAAGAAAAAGTTGTTTAAAGGTCTCTTGTACTCGTGTAGCTTATTGAAGGAATAATAGTTATATTATTCGAGATAGATCGCTAAAACTATGGTTTAGGTTAGTTACTAGTTAATAAAGCTTAAGAGTGGAGGGATGATTAATGTTGCTATACAATCATCCCTTCGCACTTGTGTTGCGTTATAGTAGATTTAAGGAGAGATGGATTTGCTTAAAGAAGCATTTCAGCGAAATAAATATTATTGGATAGCGGTATTTATAACTAGTTCGTTAGCCTATGGGTTTACCTTGACCAATTTTTCCATGGGTGTAGATGATGAAAGTTTCGATCGTTATTTTATGGATGGCTCACTCTTAGCGCAGGGAAGATGGGGAGCACATATCACAAAATTTTTAGTTAATACTTACGATTTTCTTCCTTTCTGGCGTGATTTTATAGGAGTCTTACTTATTATTGCAGGAATTACATTATGGGGATATGTAATTCAAAAGTTCTCTAGTAATTATTTTAACAATACATCAATAATCGTATTTTCTTGCGTAGCAATCAGTTGTCCGCTTATTGCTGATAACTTTATTTTTATGATGACAACTATTGAAATGGGAATAGTGCTATTTTTAGTCCCATTATCGATTAATTACTTTTTTGAATTTGCAATAAACCAGAAATCCTTGTATCAATTGGTTATTTCTATGGGTGTATTGACGTATGCTATATCTTTTACTGAAGCAGCAGTCGTATTTTTTTTAATTGGTCTCTTTATAACCTGTTTTGTCACTGTATATTTTTCGGAGAATAAAGATCGGTATACTACTCTGAAAACTATACTGGTTTTAATGAAGGGATTTTCTGTGATTGTAGCAGTTCTAGTAATAAATTCAATTATCACAAATATATTGCAAATAATATTTTCAGTTAGCCCTTCTGGTTATACATCTAATTACATACAGTATGACTTTGGTAGTTTAAGAGCGTTCATTGAATCTCTCCTAGGATTTCTAGAAATATTTTTTGGATTTAGTTATATAGGGGATAACTTGGGCGTGTACATGGCCTTTTTAGCAGGAGTGCTTATATTATTGTATAGCACTGTTTTTAGCATTATGAAGAAAAAAATAATTTATGTTCTTTTGGGTACGGGGTGCGTACTTGCTGCGTTTTCAATGTATTTTATAACGGGTAATGTTCACCTTGTAGATCGAATTTTTATTACACATAGTATTTTTACTGGTTTTGTTACTGCTTTGTTGTATATGTATTTTCAAGGTAAACGTTTATATGTGGTGAATTTCGGTAAAATCATGGGTTTAATAGTAGTATTGATAGTGTTATATCAAACTAAGGATATGAACAAAGTGTTTTATACTGACTATCTACGATATCAGTTGGATATAGCAAAAATGAATTCAATCGCAGAGGAAATTGAAAAACATAACGGTGATGACATTGAAAAAGAAGTAGTATTTATTGGATTACCTGAAAATTATAATTTAAAACTTGGGGATACAGAAGGGTACTCGATTTTTCAATGGGATAGGACTTATGGGCTTCAAAGTGAGTTGAAGAACTCAGGAAGAATATTCCGATTTATGAATTTGCATGGCTATGATTTTAATCAACTTGAGGAAATGGATGAACAAGAGATAATCAATAGAGCAGGAGCGATGCCGGAATATCCAGAGGATGGATATGTAAAAGATTTTGGAGAGTATTTAATTGTAAAAATAGGACCAGCTCCTTATGAAACAAGTGAACTTACATTATCGGAATTTTATAAGATATATAACAATGATACGAATGGCGTAAACTATACGAAAGATTGGTTTTCATACGAGGAAAATATACTTACTGTTGGAGGATGGGGAAGTATAAATGGAGTAAAAGCTTCAGAAACATCTATTCAGGTTGCTCTCATTAATGATGAAAGACAATATTTTTTGAAGACAGATAATGAAATTAAAGAAGGTATTTCAGTCGATAATGGAGAGGGACTAAATAATGGATATCGCATTTTTTCATTTGCTACCAATACACTCGTGTCGGGAACTTACGATGTTGTACTAATATTTAATGAAGTGGATAAGAAACGAGTAATCTCATTAGGAGAAACTATTCAAATACATTAAGTGTGTGGACACGTAGTTTTATTTTGGGTTATTAATTTAAAATCCTTCAGTGCAATGGAGGAAGATACGATTCATTTAATATTGTTTTTAAGTATTTCATCCAAGCGCCTTACTTAAAACAATAAACTCAGATAATTGATATATAGTATATTTTGGATGTTGCGCAATATATAGAAAGAAGAAAGAGGGCTATATAACAATGGATTTGTCTATAGTAATCCCTGTTTATAACAGTAGTGATGGTCTTCATGAACTTTATAGTAGGATAACGAAAGTATTAAATTCAATTATTATCTCCTATGAAATAATTTTGGTTGACGATTGTAGTGTTGATAAAAGCTTTGAAGTGATGAAGCAACTTAATGAGAACGATAATAGAGTGAAAGTCATACAGTTATTGAGGAACTTTGGACAGCATAATGCGATAATTTGTGGTATGAATTATTCTTCTGGAAATTATGTGATCACAATGGACGATGATCTACAGAATCCACCAGAGGAAATCCCAAATTTATTAAATGAGATAAAGAAGGGGTATGACTGTGTAATTGGGAGCCCTGCAATCAAACAGCATGCTAAGTACCGCAATGTTGGAAGTTACATGATAGGGAAAAGTTATGAAAAAATATTTGCCAAACCAAAACATGTTAAGATGTCTAGTTTTCGAATTCTCTCAAGGTCATTAGTTGATTCCATAATTACTTATAAATCAGCCAATCCTATGATCGACGCACTGATATTGAAAAATACAAGAAATGTGTCGAATATAGAAGTCAAACATGATGCTCGTAAATATGGTGAATCTAATTATTCACTGAGAAAAAGTTACAAACTTGCAATGGATATATTAGTTAACTATTCAACAATACCACTGCGGTTTATTAGTTGGATTGGTTTTGTTTCTGCTGTAATAGGTGGCTTAATAGTGGTTTATGTACTTATAGGAAAACTGTCGGGTTTGATTAGTGCTGCCGGATGGTCAAGCATTATTGCATTGATAAGTATTTTTTCTGGATTAATCCTTATCTCTTTTGGTGTAGTTGGGGAATATTTAATTAGAATTATCGGTCAGTTTTCATATTCTGAGCAATATTCTATAAGAAGCTCATCTTTTGAAGCTGAGCGTGAGCAATTATTAGAAAAAAATTAACATTATATATTCTTTACATTAACAATATGAAAGGATATCAAATAATGATTAATAAGTTAGATTGGGATTCGGAGTTTTTTGGTTGTAATATAGCTTCTCTCAGTTTAGTAGATGGGAGTAGTTTTAAAGAAGTAGAGAAGTTTATTCAAGACAAAGACATTGATTTTATTCAATCGCTTTGCAGAATAGAGGATATAAACAGAATAAGAACCCTTGAGAATAATAACTTTCATTTTGCCGACTTAAAAGTAACTTATAGCTTAAATGTTGAAGAATATGATGACTGTGAAAAAGCGGTAATCGATCTGGCCACTGCAGAAGATAAGGATCTTATCTGCAACCTTGCTTCAAATGCTTTTAATGATAGCCGATACTATGGCTATGAGCAGCTCTTTGCAAAAGATAAGGTGGATGAGATGTTTACATTGTGGGCAGAAAAATCGATAAATGGACAATTTGATGACTTTTGCCTTAAAGTGAAGGAAGGGGACTCCATATTAGGTTTTATTACTGCGAAGATACATGATAATAAAAAAGCAGTAATAGGTTTAGTTGCAGTTGATGAAAGCTATCGTAGTAAAGGAGTTGGTACCTCGTTATTGAAATCTTTAATCCGCTACTTGAAAAGTCTTAATATTTTCGAAATAGATGTATCGACACAAGGGAAAAATACGATTGCACAAAATTTTTATATTAAGCAGGGATTTAAAATTAAAAGCTTAGAAAGCTGGTACTATTGTCATATTAGAAGGAATGAAAAGGAGAATTATTAATTGGGTTACTTATACATATTTGGGACAATTCTCTTTACTGTATACGGTCAATTGGCGATGAAGTGGAGAATTGACAAATTCGGCAGCCTTCCTGAACCATTAATTGGGAAAATGTTATTTTTAATGCGTGTGGTATTTGATCCAGTTATTTTTTCATCATTACTATCTGCTTTCGTAGCTTCTTTATTTTGGATGGCAGCTATGACTAAATTTAACATTAGTTATGCGTATCCTTTCATGAGTCTCTCGTATGTTTTCGTATTTATTTTTTCTATTTTTTTGTTCAAAGAACCTATTACTGCATATAAAATAATTGGTCTTGCATTTGTGGTTGTAGGAATACTAATTTCAAGTAGGTCGATGTCATGATACTATTTAATAAGCCTGCATTGACAGGAAAAGAAGAGATTTATATTAAGAAAGCATTACAAAGTGGACATCTTTCTGGAGATGGAGAATTCACTAAAAAGTGTCACTTATGGCTTGAAGAACACTTTAATGCTAAAAAGGCACTATTAACAACTTCATGCACACATGCACTGGAGATGGCTGCAATTTTAGCAGATATTCAAGAAGGAGACGAGGTTATTATGCCCTCATATACCTTCGTCTCTACCGCAAATGCTTTTGTAGTTAGAGGAGCTAAAATTATATTTATCGATGTTCGTCCTGATACAATGAATATGGATGAGACATTAATTGAAAATGCCATTACTTCTAAGACTAAGGTAATTGTACCCGTGCACTACGCCGGAGTTGCCTGTGAGATGGATACTATTATGGAAATAGCTCGTAGGCACAACCTTATTGTAATTGAGGATGCTGCTCAAGGAGTAATGAGTACATATAATAACCAACATCTAGGTACCATTGGACACTTAGGTTGCTATAGTTTTCATGAAACCAAGAACTATAACTGTGGTGAGGGCGGAGCATTAATTATTAATGATGAAAGACTTATTGAGCGTGCTGAAATAATTAGAGAAAAGGGTACAAATCGCTCGAGATTTTTCAGAGGTCAAGTTGATAAATATTCTTGGGTTGATATTGGTTCTTCGTATCTTCCTAGCGAAATAAATGCAGCATTCTTATTTGCACAATTAGAGAGTGCTGAAGAAATAAATTCCTACCGATTAGATTGCTGGAATACTTATTATAAAAAACTAAGGCCACTAGAAGATGCAGGGAAAATAAGACTCCCTTATATTGGGGATGATGTTGCTCATAATGCACATATGTTTTATTTGAAGACTGCAAATTTAGATGAAAGAACCCGTCTGATTGATTTTTTAAAGCAAAAAGGTGTTCATACCGTATTTCATTATGTCCCACTTCATTCTTCTTCAGCAGGGCTTGAATATGGCCAAATGATAGGAGAAGATAAGTACACTACCAAGGAAAGTGAAAGATTAGTTAGACTTCCTTTATATTACAATATCATGCTTTCCGAATTAAATATAGTTGTAGATAGTATATATGAGTTCTATTTGAAAGGAGATTTACTATGAAAGGTATAATATTAGCAGGTGGTACTGGCTCACGCCTCTACCCTTTGACAAAAGTTACGAATAAACACTTACTTCCTGTTGGGAAATATCCAATGATATTTCATGCTGTGAATAAACTTAAACAGGCGGATATAAATGATATTCTTATTGTTACAGGTAAAGAGCATATGGGGGATGTCGTAAATCTTTTGGGTAGTGGTCGTGAAATGGGAGTTTGCTTTACTTATAAGGTGCAAGATGAGGCTGGTGGTATTGCCCAAGCTCTGGATTTGGCAGAACAGTTTGTTGGTGATGATCAAATGTTGGTGATACTTGGTGATAATGTATTTGAAGATGACATTTCTACCTACGTTAATAATTTTAGAATTCAGCAGGAAGGTGCAAAAATTCTTCTTCAAGAAGTTCACGATCCACAAAGATATGGTGTTGCAGAATTGAATGGAGATATTATAGTATCCATCGAAGAAAAACCTCAAAATCCTAAAAGTAATTTTGCTGTTACAGGTATCTATATGTTTGATCATACCGTATTTGATATTGTTAAGACACTTAAACCTTCAGGACGCGGAGAATTAGAGATTACTGATGTTAATAATGCATATATTGATCGTAAAGAGCTAACCTATGACGTACTTCAAGGTTGGTGGACAGATGCAGGTACGCATGCATCCTGGGCGAAAGCTAATGAATTGGCTAAAGATATCACGTTCACCGAAGAATTTGGGAAATTAAAGTTATAGAGGTGCCAACATGAATGTGATCGATACGAAGTTACAAGGTGTCTATATTATTGAACCCGCGGTCCATGGAGACCATCGTGGCTTTTTTATGGAGAGCTACAACAGTGAGAAGTTTCGTGAATATAATATGGATTATCTTTTTGTCCAAGACAACCATTCTCTGTCTGTTGATAAAGGAGTTATCCGGGGCTTACACTATCAATTAAATCCAAAAGCGCAGACGAAGTTAGTTCGCGTGGTGGCTGGCGCTATTTACGATGTACTCGTTGACATTCGACGCCATTCACCTACTTTCGGACAATGGGTTGGCGTTCATTTGAGTGCAGAGAACAAACGTCAGCTGCTTGTTCCTCAAGGTTTCGCTCATGGTTTCTGTACAACTGAACCAAATACTGAGGTTCTCTATAAAGTAGATGAACTTTATTCACCTGAACACGACCGGGGTATTCTATGGAATGATCCTGCGCTAGGTATTGACTGGCCGACGGATCAACCTATTCTATCGGATAAAGACACCAAGCATCCGTTATTACGTGATGCTGACATAAATTTTGAGTAAGGGGGAGCCAGTGTTGAAGTTATTGGTCACAGGTGGTGCCGGATTTATCGGGAGTAACTTTGTAATTTACATGGTTAATAAGTATCCAGATTATCAGATTATTAATCTAGATGCTCTTACGTATGCAGGGAACTTGGAAAATTTGAAGAGTATTGAAAATCAACCGAACTATACTTTTATTAAAGGAAACATCGCCGACACACAAATAGTAGACGAGATCTTTCAACAAGGAATCGATATCGTCGTTAACTTTGCAGCGGAGTCTCATGTAGACCGCAGTATCTTGGATCCAGGCATCTTTGTACAAACAAATATTATGGGTACCCAAGTGTTGCTCGATGCAGCGCGTAAATATAATGTTCAAAAATATGTTCAAATCTCAACAGATGAGGTCTATGGTACGCTCGGAGACACGGGAATGTTTTCGGAAACTACACCACTAGCACCAAACAGTCCATACTCAGCAAGTAAGACAGGCGGAGATTTGCTTGTTCGTGCCTATCATGAAACGTATGGGATGAACGTGAATATTACACGTTGTTCGAATAATTATGGTCCATATCATTTTCCAGAAAAATTAATCCCGTTAATGATCTCGAATGCCTTAAATGATAAGCAGCTTCCTGTATATGGTGACGGATTAAATGTTCGGGACTGGCTGTATGTTGAAGACCATTGCAGTGCGATTGATCTGGTCATCCATAACGGAAAAAGCGGTGAAGTATACAACGTTGGCGGCAATAATGAACGGACCAATATTCAAATCGTCGAGACGATTCTAGAAGCGCTAGATAAACCCAAATCGCTGATTACTTATGTAGCAGATCGTCTGGGCCATGACCGTCGTTATGCTATAGATGCTACGAAAATTCGTACGGAATTGGGATGGCAGCCACAGTATCATTTTGAGACGGGAATCAAGAAGACGATTCAATGGTATTTGGATAATAAGGATTGGTGGACACGGATTCAATCTGGAGCGTATCAAGAGTACTATGCCAAGCAATATGGCGAGCGCTTAGGTGAGTAATATGAAGATCCTTGTTACGGGTGCAAATGGCCAGTTGGGTCAGGATGTTGTTCGTATTTTTACAGAAAAGGGACATCATGTGCTTGCGTGCTCCCGCCAAGAATTAGACATTACGGACCAATTACAATGTGAGTCTGTCATTCGTGCTCATCAACCTGATGCCATCATTCATTGCGCAGCTTACACAGCGGTAGATGCAGCAGAGACGGATGAAGACGGAGCATATCTCGTAAATGCAGTCGGTAGCCGTAATATTGCAGTAGCCGCTGAAAAGGTCGGGGCTAAAGTATGCTATATTAGCACGGATTACGTGTTTAACGGCAATTCTCCAACGGCTTATCGTGAATATGATAATACGGACCCTCAGACAGTTTACGGGAAATCAAAACGTGCAGGGGAGCATCTTGTTCAAACGCTCTCTTCGAAATACTATATTGTGCGTACTTCTTGGGTATATGGGGCTCACGGTAATAATTTTGTAAAAACAATGTTGAAACTGGGAGCCGAGAAGCCATCTCTCCAAGTAGTTCATGATCAAGTGGGATCACCAACGTATACAGTAGACCTCGCTCGTTTTTTAGAGGAGCTGATTCAAACCGAATTTTATGGTATTTATCATGCTTCTAATACAGATTCCTGCTCATGGTATGAATTCGCACAAGCAATATTCGAGGAGGCGGGCTTGAAACCAGAATTATTGCCGTGTACAACAGATCAATTTCCGCGTCCAGCTCCAAGACCAAGTAACTCTGTGATGGAGCATTTGTCTATCCGAACGAACGGACTTCGAGATTTACGCCCATGGCGTGATGCGTTGAAGGAATTCATCGAAGTTAACAAAATAAGATAATATAGTTATTTATTCGAAAGATTGCTGGGGACATTTCCCCAGTAGTCTTTTCTTTTTGAGAAAATGATAAAACTAGGATTCTCTGTATATATATCTTATAATCGTACAAAGAAGATCATTCCTTACATCTTCTTAATGATCAAAGTATGAAGGTGACGTATGGAAAAGGTTCAAGTACTAATGTCAACATATAATGGAGAAACCTTTCTTGAGGAGCAAATACAAAGCATTCTTCAACAAAGCTATTCTGAAGTTTCAATTTTGATTAGAGATGACGGCTCCAAGGATAATACGGTGTCAGTAATTAATAGAATAATTGAAAAAAATCCAGGTAAGATTGAACTCATTAAGGGTGAGAACTTAGGGGTAGTACAAAGCTTTTTTGAATTACTTCAATTTTCTGATGATACTGCTTCTTACTATTGTTTTTGTGATCAAGACGATGTGTGGATGTCGGACAAAATAGAAAGAGCTGTTCATGCATTGCGTTCATGTAGTGCTATTGGGATGTTCTTTACCTCAACCATGCTTGTAGATCAAGATTTAAATGAAATCAAAGTGTGGCCTAGCCCACATGAACGAGAGACCTCCTTTTATAACTCATTAGTTCAAAATATAGCTGTTGGGGCAACGATGGTAATGAACAAAGCAGCTCGCGATCTGCTCATTTCCAAGACACCTAATACCAATAATCTTTTGATGCACGACTGGTGGGTATACACATGTATTTCCGCTTTTGGCGAAGTAATCTATGATTCCAAACCAACGATGTATTATCGTCAGCATGGAAATAATGTCGTCGGAGGCAATACAACAGCGATCCACAAATGGCAAAAGAAATGGGAAAGTTTTCGCAAACACTCAGGGGATAAGCTGTTAAAAAGACAAGCCGTAGAGTTCGCAAATCAATACGGTGATCAACTTGATGGAGAAAAACTAAACCAACTTCAATTATTCATTCAGCCTAGACTGTCGTTAAAACAGAGACTGAACTATCTCCACAAATCAAAATTATATCGTCAATCTTGGGCTGAAAATCAATTATTTAAGTTCCTTGTTTTAATAGATTATATTTAATATCATCCAAAACAAGACTAATTCCGACATCTAACATTTACCCACTAAAGTCAATTCTTTATCAAGACTTTAACGGGTTAACCCTGTTAATTACAGAATCTAGTCTTTTTCTATGCTATAATGGCAAGAGCAACTCTCGACAGATGGGAGATAGGCAATGGACTTAAGTATTATTATCCTTAACTACAATACTCGACAATTAACGCTAGATTGCTTGCAATCGGTTTATGCTTCAGTGACATCTTATAGCTATGAAGTGATTGTCATCGATAATCATTCCAAAGATGACTCGGTACAGCACATTCAGCAGCAGTATCCCATGGTTCACTTGATACCAAACCAAGATAACGTAGGTTTCTCTCGGGCTAACAATCAAGGCATCCGTATCGCCCAAGGTCGATATATTTTATTATTGAATTCCGATACTATTGTGGAACCAGATACGTTAGATATCATGATAAAATTGATGGATGAACAGCCCCAGATTGGAGCGTCCGGTTGCAAAGTTGTGCTGCCTGATGGCTCACTCGACAAAGCCTGTCGCCGTGGGTTTCCTACGCCGTCGGCTTCGTTTTATTATGCTTTTGGATTTTCAAAACTTTTTCCGAATAATCCGCGTTTTAACCAATACCAACTAGGGTATATGGATCCAGACGAATCCTATCCGATCGACTGTCTTGTCGGTGCATTTATGCTCGTACGCAGAGAAGCCATAGATCAAGTGGGGATGCTAGATGAGGAGTTTTTCATGTATGGGGAAGACATCGATTGGTGCTATCGGATCAAACAAGCAGGATGGCAAAATTACTACTACTCGCGCACATTCATCACGCACTATAAGGGTGCAAGCAGCCGACGCAAACCATTAAAAATCATCTACGAGTTTCATCGTGCAATGTACTTGTTCCATCGCAAACACTATCGCCAACAATACTCGATTCTGACCAATGGACTCGTCTACGCAGGGATATTAGTGAAATTTTCGACATCACTCATCAAAAATAAAATGTTACGATAGAATCGAACGAATTCCTATCTTCGTGAATCAATTGAGGTGACAGCATGCTGCGTAAGAACCAGCGATTTCTGACGCAACTTTATATTATAGCTGACTTTGTAATAATCCAGGTCATCTTCTTATTCGCCTATTGGATGAAGTTCCAGAGCGGCCTAATGGAGCATGAGAATCCACTACCTATCTCGGAATACTCCAAATGGAGCCTCATCTACGGCGGCATCGCCGTCGTCATCGGCATGATGAGCAGCTTCTACTCACCGAAGCGTAAGAAGCGATTCGCCGACGACTTCTGGCGCGTCATTCAGGTGCATCTGATCAGCTTATTTGTGCTCCTAAGTCTATTGTTCTACTTTAAAGCCGTACATATCTCGCGTGAATACCTTGCGGTTTATATGATCGGTAACGTGCTTGCGATCCTTTTCTACCGTTTTGCAGTCAAAAAAGGACTCCGCCACTTCCGTGAGAAAGGTTTTAATAAACAATTTGTGCTTATCCTAGGCGCGGGCACACTGGGCAAAAGATTTTACAAGAACCTGAAGCAGCATCCTGAAATGGGCTACGAAGTCTTTGGCTTCCTGGACGACCAACAAGAAATCGACGAGCAATTCGCTCTCAAATATAAGCCAATTCTCGGGACGATCGACGACCTCGAGCAGATCATCGAACAGCGACTAATCGACGAAGTGATTATTGCACTTCCACTCGAGGCGCACCATCGATTCCCGCAAATCATCAATGCATGTGAAAAAGCAGGCGTCCGAACGCTCATCATTCCGGATTTCTTCGACTACTTGCCAGCGCGACCGACGTTTGATAATTTCGCGGGTATGCCGCTTATCAACGTGCGAGACATACCGCTCGATCTCATGAGCAACCGCATCCTGAAGCGTGCATTTGATATTGCTTTTGCACTTTTTGCTATCCTACTAACATCACCAGTTCTGCTCTTTGCAGCAATCGGCATCAAGTTAACATCGGCCGGCCCGGTCATCTTCAAGCAAGAGCGTGTAGGCCTCAATCGCCGGAACTTCATGATGTTCAAGTTCAGATCGATGCGCGTTCAATCGCAAGGGACCTCTGATACGAAGTGGACGACCGAGAACGACCCACGAAAGACGAAGTTCGGTTCGTTCCTTCGCAAAACAAGTCTCGACGAGCTGCCGCAATTCTTCAACGTACTGCTCGGACATATGAGTATTGTCGGCCCAAGGCCAGAGCGACCTTTCTTCGTGGATCAATTCAAGGAAGAAATTCCGAAATATATGGTCAAGCACCATGTCCGTCCGGGCATTACAGGATGGGCTCAGAGCAACGGCCTGCGCGGGGATACATCGATCGAAGAGCGCATTCGCTATGATATCTTTTATATTGAGAATTGGTCCATTCTTTTCGATGTGAAGATCATATGGAAGACTGTAATTAATGGTTTTATCAACAAGAACGCGTATTAACGCTCCCGAAACTCCCGATACTAGAGAAATCTAGTAGAGGGGGTTTTTCTATGACCATGCATCCGTATGACTCATCTGACACGTATGACGAAGAAGAGAGCAGGAACCCCGGTCGCGGCTGGCTCATCGGCGGTGGACTAGGTATTCTGCTGTGGATTTTGATCATCCTATGCATTCGACAACTTTTTTAATAAGACTAAGACTAAATTCCTAACAATTTCATAGTTCTGAATATTGAATATTCGGAATATTACTATTGAATCCGAGGGTCATTTCATTTAGTATTAGCTTATTATCAGGTGAGAGGGGAATTTTGGCTAGATGAATCAGAAGTCAATTTTTAATTTCAGCACACTCGTTGTGGTCGCGATCGGGATCGGCGCAGCGTTGTATGGCTTTTTAGGATTTTTTGGTTTTACCGTAGGTCCAGCGACATGGATTAAGCCAGCAGTTGCGTTCTTGACGATCTTTGGCGCATTGTTCGGTCCCGTGATTGGTTTCTTAATCGGATTTATCGGCCACGTCATTACGGATTTGATGTCAGGTGGAGGCGTCTGGTGGGGTTGGGCGCTTGGATCGGGACTCATCGGTTTATTCAGTGGTTTCGTATATTTGAGCAAAGGTTTCAATGTAAAAGCAGGCGCTTACGCCAAGAAGCATTTATACCAGATCGTAGCTTTTGGATTCTTAGGATGCCTTGTAGGGATGGGAGAAGCGACAATTTTCGACGTTCTCTTCATGGGTGAGCCGCTAGACAAAATGCTCGTTCAATTCTGGGGCGCATTCCTATCGAACATCGTCGTTGTTGCCGTCCTGGGTCTACCGATCATCCTTGCCATCTTACGTGTGAATAAGAAGAGCTCGAACTTAACCATCGAGAAATAGGAGTACAGCATGATATCCTTCCAACAATTCAGCTTTCAATATCAGAAGTTAACCGAGCCGACGCTGCGGAACATCAATCTTGAGATCCAGCCCGGTGAGAAAATATTAATTGCCGGCCCAAGCGGCTCTGGCAAGTCGACATTAGCCCATTGTATCAATGGGCTGATTCCTTTTACGTACGAAGGCAAGATCGAAGGCGCGATGACGATCAACGGGGAGCCCACAACAGGCAAGAGTATCTTCGAGATCAGCAAAACCGTTGGTACCATTCTTCAAGATCTAGATGGCCAGTTCATCGGTCTATCGGTCGGTGAGGACGTTGCTTTTTCCTTTGAAAATGATGGCGTACCGCGTAAACAGATGCGCGAGGAAGTGGAGCGTGCACTCACGACCGTGAATATGCTTTCATTCATCGATCAAAGCCCTCATGACCTCTCCGGCGGACAGAAGCAGCGCGTATCCCTTGCAGGTATTCTCTCTACGCAAGCCGATATTCTACTCTTTGATGAGCCGCTCGCGAATTTGGATCCAGCCAGCGGCAAGCAAGCTATGCAGATGATTGATGACATTCATAAGCAGACGGGCAAGACGATCATTATCATCGAGCATCGAATTGAAGATGTTCTCGAGCAGCCTATCGACAGAATCGTGGTTATGAGCGAAGGCGAGATTCAAGCGATCGGAACGCCGGATGAGATTCTAGCCTCTGATGTTCTTCGCAAGCATGGACTACGTGAACCTCTCTACATTGAGGCGCTAAAATATGCCGGATGCGAGCTCTCTGCAGCCGATAAATTAACGCAGTTAAATAACATGAAATTACCGAAGTTCGAGCATGCGCTCGAGGTGTGGTACGAATCCGCCGCCTCTTCAACAGAGCTCCAGAACCGCGAACCGTTACTAGACGTTCAAAATCTTCGCTTTGCTTATGAAGGAGCACAGGAGGTCATTCGCGGCGTTTCTTTTCAAGTTCAAGAAGGGGAGATTGTATCGTTGCTCGGTAATAATGGTGCGGGCAAATCGACCCTAAGCCATCTGATCATGGGGATTGTTCGTCAGACATCAGGCGAAATCCGGCTGCAAGGTGAGGACATTCGTTCTTGGAACATTCGGCAGCGCGGCGAGAAGATCGGCTATGTGATGCAGAACCCGAACCAAATGATTACACAGCATATGATCTGGGATGAAGTCGCACTGGGACTTACGGTTCGTGGGGTGCCTAAAGAAACAATCGATGCAAAAGTGGAGCACGTACTCCGTATTTGCGGTCTATATCCGTATCGCAACTGGCCAATCTCTGCACTGAGCTATGGTCAGAAGAAGAGGGTCACGATTGCAGCGGTTCTAGCGATGGAGCCGAAGCTGATCATTTTGGACGAGCCGACGGCGGGTCAGGACTATAAGCACTACACCGAATTTATGGAGTTTATCTCGAGTTTGTCGCAGACAGGACTTTCGTTCATTTTCATCACCCATGATATGCATTTGGCTTTGGAATACACAGATCGTGCAGTCGTTCTATCGGGTGGCGAAGTCATTGCGAGTGATCGCGTGGCGAGCGTGCTGACGAACGCTGAGGTGATTGAACGGGCGAATTTGAAAGAAACTTCGCTCTCCATGTTGTCGCGAATGATCGGACTGCCTTCAGCAGAAGGATTCGTGCAGCATTTTATTAACTATGAAAAAAAGGTGAAGCACCATGAGTAAGATGGGAACGTTATATGCTCCCGGGGATTCCGTTTTCCACCGTATGGATGGCAGTATCAAGATGTTATTGTTCGCCGCATGGACGATCACGACATTTCTTTTTCTAGATTTGCGCGTTTTTATCGTGATGCTCCTCATCGGAACGATTCTATTATTATCCGCGAAAATACCATTCCGACAGATTCGGATTCTGCTCTGGGTTATGATCGTCTTTAACGTATTTAACACGGCCTTTATTATTCTTATTACGCCGACGTATGGCTCGGAGCTGACTGGAACGAATACACCAATATTGAATATTGGCTACAATACGATTAATTTAGAGACGTTGTTCTATGTATTGACGCTCACGGCCAAATATTTGACGCTGCTTCCTGTGAGCTTGCTCTTTATTTTCACCACACATCCGAGCAAGTTTGCGAGCAGTCTGAATCGGATCGGCGTTCCTTATAAAATCGCCTACGCCGTCAATATTGCATTCCGTTATATTCCGGATATTCAATCGGAGTTCCGGGGGATCACGAATTCGATGCAAATGCGCGGGATCGGGTTTCGTAAGGGAGATGCCCCATTCACACAGCGGGTGAAAAATGTGACGTCGATTGCCATTCCGATGTTATACTCGTCACTCCAGCGTATTGAGGTTGTCTCTAATGCCATGGAGTTACGTGGATTCGGCAAACATAAACGCCGCACATGGTACGCCATGGAGGATCTGCGTGCCATGGATTACACCGTAGGCGCATTGTGCATATTGGTAACTGCCAGTGCGATCTGGCTGAAAATTGGTGTGCTCAGCGGATTTTGGTATCCATTTTAATGTAATCATAGACCGTAACCTTCCTAAGGTGAGCGGTCTATTTCTTTGTTCCCTGCGAGCCCCATCCTATGCTATAATTTATAGAACATACATTCGTGAATTTCTTTATGTAATAGTCCCCAGTAAATTGACACCACCCCCTATGTCCTTTAGACTTATTCTGTTAAGCTATTTTCATAAAATAGATGGAGGAACTCCCGTGGAACAACGATTCATGCCGTGGAGGCACATGTTTAAATTGGATCCAGATCGAAGCATTAGTGATGAGGCGCTGGACAAGGTCTGCATGTCTGGAACAGACGCGATTCTGGTAGGAGGCTCGTCCGGTGTGACGTTCGATAATACGGTAGATTTACTCTCGCGAATCCGGCAATACGAAGTGCCTTGCGTACTTGAAGTATCCAATCCGGATGCGGCGGTGCCGGGGTTCGACCATTATTTGATACCGATGGTACTCAACACGAGCAACCCCGATTGGTTGATCGGACATCAGCAGCGGGCCGTGCGTGAGTTCGGCAGCATGCTGCCGTGGGAGATTGTTTTCGCTGAAGGTTATATTATATTGAATGGCGATGCGACGGCAGCCAAAGTATCGGAGGCCAATGTGAATCTAGCAACATCCGACGTTATCGCCTATGCGCAAGTGGCTGATCGCTTGATGCGGTTGCCTTTCATTTATATCGAATATAGTGGCATGTTTGGCGATATGGAGCTCGTTCGAAGCGTACGACAGAAACTTCATCAAGCACAACTTATTTATGGCGGTGGGATTACGAATCTCGAACAAGCCCGTCAGGCGGCAGCATCCGCGGATACCATTGTTGTTGGCAATATTTTATATGATCAATTGGAACAAGCCTTGCTTACTGTGCAAGCGGTAAGAGAGGTACAGGAATAGAAGATAGGGAGGGAGCATGTACTTATGCATGAATCCATGAATATATATGATGCGGTTGCCCGCCTGAACCCAGAGCAGCGCAAAGCCGTTGAAGCAACCGAAGGCCCACTCCTCATTATGGCCGGCGCAGGGAGTGGTAAGACACGTGTGCTAACGCACCGAATCGCATACTTAATTGCTACGCGTAAAGCGCCACCTTGGGCAATTCTAGCGATTACCTTTACGAACAAAGCAGCGCGGGAGATGCAGGAACGGGTATCGAAGCTTGTAGGTCCCGATGGACGCGACATCTGGGTATCGACGTTCCACTCGATGTGTGTACGTATTTTGCGCAAAGATATTGAACGGATCGGCTTCACTTCGAACTTCTCTATCTTGGATTCGACGGACCAGCTATCCGTCATTCGTAATTGCATGAAGGAATTGAATGTCGACACAAAGAAATTCGAGCCGAAGGCCGTTCAAGCGATGATGAGTACTGCGAAGAATGAACTGATCACACCGCAGCAGTATGAGCAGAAGATCGGCGATTATTTCGAAGGCATCGTTGCCAAAGTATACACCATGTATCAGAAAAGACTCCGTACGAACAACGCGCTCGACTTCGACGATCTGATCATGACGACCATTCAACTTTTTAAAGAAGTTCCAGAAGTGCTAGATTTCTATCAGAAAAAATTCAAATATATTCACGTCGATGAGTACCAGGATACGAACCGTGCACAGTACATGCTCTGCAAAATGTTCGCGGATGCGCATCATAATATTTGCGTCGTCGGGGATAGTGACCAATCGATCTATCGCTGGCGCGGGGCGGATATTTCGAACATCTTGAACTTTGAAGAAGACTATCCGAATGCCCAGTCCATTCTTCTCGAACAGAATTACCGTTCTACGGCGAACATTCTGAACGCGGCGAATGAAGTCATCGGCAACAATACGGGCCGCAAGCCGAAGAAGCTCTGGACCAGCCAAGGCGAAGGCGCCAAGATCACGCATTACCAAGCAGATTCCGAGCATGACGAAGGTTATTTTATTACACGTGAAATTAAGAAAAATTATGATAAAGGCAGTCAATATCAGAATCATGCAATTCTGTATCGGACGAATGCCCAATCCCGGGTAATCGAGGAAATCCTGATCAAATCGGATATTCCGTATCAAATCGTCGGCGGCACGAAGTTCTACGATCGCAAAGAGATCAAGGACATTCTCGCCTACTTGCGACTTATTTCGAATCCGAGTGATGATATCAGCTTGAATCGGATCATTAACGTTCCGAAGCGGGGGATCGGGGATACGACGCTGGCAAAGCTTGATGTAGCTGCTGCATCACGGGATATGTCCATCTATGACACGATCGATAACATGGATGATGTCGATATTGCGGTACGTACCAAGGGTACATTACGGGATTTCCGCACGATGATCGAACAGCTGAATCGCATGCAAGAGTTCCTTTCGGTGACCGAGTTAACGGAGAAAGTGCTCGAAATGACCGAGTACAAGCTGGAACTGCAGCGTGAGAACACCCTAGAATCTCGGGCACGTATGGAAAATATCGACGAGTTCCTGTCTGTAACGCAAGAATTCGAGAAGAATAATGAAGATAAGTCCCTGGTCGCCTTTCTAACCGACTTGGCGCTTATTGCAGATATTGATTCACTCGGTGATGATGAAGAGGAAGAAGTCAAGGATGCTGTCGTCCTCATGACGATGCACAGTGCCAAAGGTTTGGAGTTCCCAACGGTCTTTATTATCGGACTTGAGGAAGGGGTATTCCCGCATAGCCGTGCATTTAGTGATAACGAGGAGCTGGAAGAGGAACGCCGTCTTGCTTATGTAGGGATCACCCGTGCAGAGAAGCAGCTCTTCTTAACCAGCGCACGGATGCGTACACTATTCGGACGCACGACGAGCAATGCACCATCCCGATTCTTGAATGAAATCCCGGACGAACTCAAGGAATCGAATGCATCCTCCACGTCGAGAGATCGATTCGGTCGCGATGTATCTTCGTTCGGAACAGGCTTGGGAAGCCGGGGCGGAAGCGGGCTTGGAAATCGGTCCGGGCTAGGCGGCAGCGGAGCGAGTGCAGGCGGATTTGGTCAACGCAGCGGCGGTGTCACAAGCACGAGCGGACGCGTGACGGTCACTTCCTCCATGGATGCTGCGAAGGCGACGGCAAGTGCTGCATCAGGTGGAGCAAGCGGTGGAGCTCAGACCTTCCAGACTGGAGACAAAGTCGCGCATGGCAAATGGGGAACAGGTGTCATCGTGGCGATCAAAGGAACAGGGAATGATATGGAGCTGCAGATTGCGTTCCCGGCACCGGTAGGCGTGAAGCGTCTACTTGCAGGGTTTGCTCCAATTACGAAAGTATAAATAAGTTAGTTACGTAGAAAGGTGGAAGATGCGAGCGTGGCGGATCGTACAGGGATGAATGAAGTTCAAGGGAGTACAGGAGCACTCAGTCAGGAGACGGCAGCGCGGATGTCGGAGTTAATTACGCAGCTGAGCCGATACAACTATGAGTACTATACATTAGACCAGCCTACCGTGAGCGACAAGGAATACGATACGCTATATGACCAGCTTGTTGCGTTGGAGCGGGAGACAGGCGTTATCCTTCCGGAATCCCCAACACAGCGCGTAGGCGGAGAACTACTCAAAGGGTTCTCGGAGCATCGACATTTGGCAAGACTGTGGAGTCTCGACAAAGCGCAAAATGTCGAGGATGTTCGCACGTGGAATGCGCGGGTCATGAAGCTTGTGAATGACTATAATACGAAAAATCCAGACACTCCACTGCCTGAGCCTTCTTATGTGCTGGAGCTGAAGTTTGACGGTCTTACCTTGAACCTGACCTATACGGACGGTAAGCTCGTGCAAGCCTCCACACGTGGGAATGGTGAAGTCGGTGAGGGCATTCTTGCACAAGTGAAGACCATTCGCTCCGTGCCGCTCACCATTCCTTATCGAGACGGAACTATTGAAGTTCAGGGCGAAGGCATCATGAACTTATCTGTGCTTCACAAGTATAACGAGACCGCGGCAGAGCCGCTCAAGAACGCACGTAATGCAGCAGCAGGAGCACTCAGGAACTTGAATCCGAAGACGACAGCGGAACGCAAGCTGAACGCCTTCTTCTATAATGTGGGCTACTCCGATGCGATTCAGTTTGACAATCATCAAGAGATGGTCGGATTCTTGCATGAGAATCACTTCAAAGTAAACCCATATGTGACGTACTTTAATACGATTGAAGCTACGATTGAGGAGCTTGCCAATATAGTGGAGCAGCGTGAGCAACTGGACTATCTGATTGATGGAGCGGTTATTAAGCTTACAGATATGCGGACGCGCGAGGTACTTGGTTATACAGATAAATTCCCGCGTTGGGCGGTTGCCTTCAAGTTCGAAGCGGAAGAGACGACAACCGTGCTAGAGTCGGTATCCTGGGAAGTCGGTCGTACGGGGAAAATAACGCCAGTTGCCCGCGTTGAGGCGGTAGAACTCGCGGGGGTGACGGTGCAGAACTGTACGTTGAACAATATCGGCGATATTGAACGTAAGAACCTCAAATATGCCCTCGGATCTCGCGTCTTTATCCGTCGCTCGAACGATGTCATTCCGGAGATCCTAGGCAAAGCAACGGAGGAGAATGATGGCGAAGAAATCGTCTTTCCGACGACCTGTCCTGCATGCGGTTCGGAGCTCGAACAGCGTGGCGCACATCTATTCTGTAACAATCGTCTTGGCTGCAAGCCGCAGCTGATCGGACGGATTACGCACTTTGCATCGCGAGATGCAATGGATGTTGAAGCATTCAGCATCATGACAGCGGAACAGCTCTACGATGAAGTCGGCGTTCGCGACCCGGCGGATCTCTATAGCCTGGCGTTCGATCAATTGATCGGATTGGATCGCTTTGGGGAGAAGAAGGCCAATAAGTTGCTCGAAGCGCTAGAGAAGAGCAAACAATGCGATCTATCCTCGTTCTTATTTGCGCTCGGTATTCCGAATACCGGCAAGACGACTACGAAAGTGTTAGCCGATCATTTCGGCAGTTTGGACAAATTGATGGCTGCTACAGTTGAAGAGCTGATCACGCTTCAAGACGTTGGCGCCATCGTTGCAGATAGTATTGTATCCTTCTTCGCGGATCTACGTATGCAAGAGAGCATTCGCAAGATGCTCGAGCTTGGGGTATCGCCAGCTGCAGCGCCGAGCTCTTCGGAACCGAAGCGGGAGACCGTATTTACAGGCAAAACCGTCGTACTAACCGGAACGCTTCCTACCCTCAGCCGTGATGAAGCTGCGAAGAAGCTGGAAGCTGTCGGCGCAAAAGTGACAGGCAGCGTCTCGAAGAAGACAGACTTTGTCATTGCCGGCGAGAGTGCGGGCAGCAAGCTGACTAAGGCGCAGCAGCTCGGCATTCGTATCATCGACAGCGAAGAAGAATTACTGCAATTGCTGGGAGAGTAGAACGTCTAAGTTCTACATCATCATCGCCAGCCATTCATTACCGTAACACATAAAAGAGCCCTCGGGACATCCAGCGCATCGATCATTCGTATGCCTGGATTGCCCCGAGGGCTTTTGCTTTTACGTTATTTTATATGATTTTTCTTAACACCATCGCCCCGTATGCAGTAAGCGGGAACTTTAAGCTCTTACCCGTTGACGTGTAACGTTCACCGGTCACCTCATCCTGCCACTCTCCAGCAGGGAGCGCTAATGTCATGGTACGCGCACGCTTGCTCACGTTCATGAGGATTGAGAATGTAGCATCCGCATCC
>Ga0209025_1000941_pt1 | contig 44298 bp, 40 predicted proteins | sample AraplaMF_Col_mLB_FD_184256 | JGI IMG/M metagenome (GOLD analysis project Ga0209025, IMG submission 184256) | Arabidopsis root microbial communities from the University of North Carolina, USA - plate scrape MF_Col_mLB (SPAdes) (version 2) | ecosystem: Host-associated > Plants > Roots > Endosphere... | reverse complement strand
AGGTAGAGGGGCTCTACCTTTCTTGTTTTATTTTGACGCTAATTGTAAGTGTTGTGTCAAACGAAACCGTTTCGATTTCAAATCGATAGACACGGTCATAATATTTATATACTTTATTTTCAATGGCCTTTTTCAGTAGCTCTTTATTATTGGCGACGCTTCGAATATTTTGGGTGAGTAAGTGACGGAGATCATCGCGAATTGATGTCGTTAAAGTTTCAACGGTAAGAGAATTTAAATTATATTTCTCGTAATCGACAATTTCAATTTCAATTTCTTGAATGGTTAACATATTTTTATTTTCTTCATTTTCTTTCTTTTGATCTTCCGTGAGTACACGTAAATCTTCGGTTAGTTTTTTTATTTGTGCTTCTTGTGTTTCGAGTGTTTTAGTTTGTTCTTCTTGAAACACGCCGTATATGTATAAAAAAATAATCCAGCTTAAAATACCACCAACAGCCGCACCGCCTAAAAATAATTTCCAGCGATTAGAGAGCGAGCTTGGGACTTTCATATGTGCTCTTGTGTAATCCATTTAATAATCGTGAATCCTGTTTGCATACCGCCTGTAGCAAAAAAAATAAGGAGAATTTGTTTCACAATATCTTTTGTATCTCCTCCAAAAAAGCTGCGTTCAAAGCTATAAAATGTATCGAAAGTTCCGCCAATGGCAGCGACGAGAGCCCAAATTCGCAAATTCACTGCAAATTGCGTAATCATTGTGAGCGGTGGTTTTCCTACTAAAAAAGCACCGACTCCGCCAATTAATGAGCCACCTATCATAACACCAAGAGCAATAAAATAACTCGTAATGAGAAGAGAGAAAAAGCTTTGGTTCACTTCCATCATCATTCTCCTTTCTTTTTCAAGTATATGGACAAAGAAGGGGAAGTATGTTTTGATTTCACGTATAATAGGAAGTAGTCAAATAGATAAAGAGAGGGTATAAAAGTGAAGTTTGTGCATTTACAATGTCAAACCGTTTATAGTTTATTGAAAAGTGCTTGTAAAATAGATGAGCTTGTTCATCAAGCGAAAGAACTTGGATTTCCGGCATTAGCAATTACAGATGAAAATGTGATGTATGGTGTTATACCGTTTTATAAAGCGTGTAAAAAAGCGGGGATTCAGCCGATTATCGGTTTAACAGCTTCCATATGGAATGAAGAAGAGGAGCAGTCTTATCCGCTTGTTTTACTGGCTGAAAACGAAACAGGCTACCTTAATTTACTTAAAATTTCTAGCAGCATTATGACAAAGTCAAAAGAGGGTATTCCAAAGAAATGGCTTGCGCATTATGCGGGGGGATTAATTGCGATTTCTCCAGGAAAAGAAGGGGAAATTGAAAAACTTTTATTGCAAGGGAAACATGAGGCTGCTGCGGAAGTAGCAAATATGTATAAACAAATATTTGCCAGCTTTTATATAAGCGTGCAGCACCATGCTGTTCAAGAGGAATTGTTGCTGCAAGAAGAGCTTCTACCATTTGCAAAGCAGCTTGATATTTTGATTGTGGCGACAAATGATATTCGTTATGTAAAACAAAGTGATGCGATTGTGCAGGAGTGTTTATTATCAGTTCATAGCGGGACGAAAATGGCTGATTCAGAAAGACCGCGTTTGCAGACTGATCAATACTATATGAAATCAGCATCTGAAATGGAGGCGTTATTTGCCTCAATTCCTGAAGCGGTTCAAAACACATTAAGTATTGCTAAGCGTTGTCACGTAGAAATTCCGTTTCAGACAAATCAACTGCCGAAGTTTCCAGTACCAACAAATGAATCATCTGATCAATTTTTACGCCGCCTTTGTGAAGAAGGATTGCATAAGCGTTATGAAATTGTGAATGATGTGCATAAAGCGCGTTTAAATCATGAACTGCATACTATTTCTCGAATGGGATTTAGTGATTATTTTCTTATTGTATGGGACTTTATGAAATACGCTCATGAGCATGGTATTTTAACAGGGCCAGGCCGTGGTTCGGCAGCTGGGTCACTTGTATCTTATGTGCTCGAAATTACGGATATCGACCCGATTCAATACAATTTACTATTTGAACGGTTCTTAAATCCAGAGCGCGTTACACTTCCTGATATCGATATTGATTTTCCAGATATTCGCCGCGATGAAATGATTCGTTATGTGAAAAATAAGTACGGAGAACTGCGCGTTGCTCAAATTGTAACGTTTGGAACACTAGCAGCAAAAGCGGCAATTCGTGATATTGCAAGGGTAATGGGACTGCCGCCAAATGAAATTGATATTTTTTCAAAACATATTCCGTCTAAAGTCGGGATTACATTAGAAGAAGCTTACACAGAATCGCCATCGTTACAAAGTTACCTACAAAGTAACCTAGTTTTTCAAAGAGTATTTGATATTGCAAAGCGTGTAGAAGGTTTGCCGCGTCATACATCGATTCATGCCGCTGGAGTAATTATGAGTGAAGCTCCGCTTACAAATAGTGTTGCCATTCAAGGCGGTCACGATGATGTATACGTCACGCAATATCCAGCAGAAGTATTAGAAGAACTTGGTCTGTTAAAAATGGATTTTCTTGGTCTGCGTAATTTAACATTGCTTGAAAATATTCGCATGTTTATTGCGAAGACAACGGGGACAAGTTTAGATCTACGGAAATTGCCTCTTCAAGATACAAATACATTTGCACTCCTTGGACGAGGGGATACGACAGGGATCTTTCAGCTTGAATCAAGTGGAATGCGCAATGTTCTGCGTTCGTTAAAACCGAATGAATTTGAAGATATTGTTGCGGTTAACGCATTATATCGCCCGGGACCGATGGAGCAAATTCCAGTTTTTATTGATTCCAAACATGGGAAACGTGCTATTCATTATTTGCATCCTGATTTGAAACCGATTTTAGAAAATACGTATGGTGTTATCGTTTATCAAGAACAAATCATGCAAATTGCTTCCCGTTTAGCAGGATTTTCTCTTGGTGAGGCTGATTTATTACGCCGCGCTGTAAGTAAGAAAAATCGTGATATTTTAGACGAAGAGCGCATGCATTTCGTGAAGGGATGCTTGCAAAATGGGTATGATGAAGAAACGGCCCAGAAAATTTATGATTTAATTGTTCGATTTGCCAATTATGGATTCAACCGAAGTCATGCAGTTGCTTATAGTATGATTGGCTATCAGCTTGCGTATTTAAAAGCAAATTATCCGCTTCAATTTATGACGGCATTATTATCAAGCGCAATTGGAAATGAAGAGAAGATTGTGCAATATGTTAGGGAAACGAAGCGGAAAGGATTTCGTGTTTTACCGCCGTCTCTTCATAAGAGCGGTTATGAGTTTCAAGTGGAAGGAAATGCAATTCGGTATAGTTTACTTGCGATTCGCAATGTAGGGATGGCAACTGTAAATGCTTTAATTGAAGAAAGAAATAAAAAGCCATTTCAAGATTTATTTGCGTTTTGTTTGCGCATGCCAGCGAAATTTGTGACAGAGCGCAATTTAGAAACGATGGTTTGGGCTGGTTGTTTTGATGATTTTAACGTTTCGCGTTCCGCTTTATGTAATAGTATTAAAGGTGCGTTAGAATACGCGAGCTTAGCACGGGAAATTGGTGAGGAGCTTGTGCCGAAGTCGGAGTATGCACAAGAGGCAGAACTAACGTTTATAGAACAGTTAAATAAAGAAAAAGAAGCGCTAGGCTATTATTTAACAAGTTACCCAACTGCCCAGTACGCAAAGCTTGTTAAGGAATTAGAAATCCCGACACTTGCAGAGACGATGAAACAGCAAAGAAAAGTACAACGGGCAATTGTATATTTGACAAATATAAAAGTGATTCGGACGAAAAAATTACAAAAGATGGCGTTTATCACGTTTTGTGATCAAAATCATGAAATGGAAGGGGTTGTATTTCCAGAAACGTATATCCATTTTGCAGAGCGATTACATGAAGGAGCAATTGTTTTAATAGAAGGGAAAATTGAACAGCGAAACAATAAGCTCCAATGGATTGTAAATGGCTTGTATCCATTAGAGACGATGGATACTTACGAGGAAATGAAAGACGCTTCTATTTACGTGAAAATCCCATCACAGTATGAGAAAAGACTGTTAAACAATGTCACAAAAATATTGTTTAACTATTCAGGTTTTGCGAAAGTACTAATTTATTATGAAAAAGAGCATAAGATGGTACAATTATCACGTAGCTTATCCATTCATCCAAGTGAAGAATGTTTACAAGCGCTTTATGAGATAGTCGGTAAGGAAAATATCGTTGTAAAAATATAATGGACAATTTCCTACCATTTCGATTATAGTAGTAATAGCGTTCGTGGTCAGACCACCTTGGAGAATGAATTAACATTATGCAGCAAGAAAATATGAGGAGAGTGGATCGTTTGTCAACACTTCGTGAAGAAGCACTTCACATGCATAGAGTGCATCAAGGAAAACTAGAAACAGTATCAAAAGTAAAGGTAGAAAATGCAAAGGATTTAAGTCTTGCGTATTCTCCAGGGGTTGCAGAACCATGTAAAGTTATTTATGACGATAAGAGCAAGGTATACGAATATACAATGAAGGGCAATATGGTAGCAGTTGTAACAGATGGAACGGCTGTATTAGGTCTTGGAAATATTGGACCGGAAGCATCACTTCCTGTTATGGAAGGTAAAGCTGTATTATTTAAGAGCTTTGCTGGCGTAGATGCATTTCCAATTGCTTTAAATACAAATGATGTAGATAAAATTGTTGAAACTGTAAAATTAATGGAGCCAACTTTTGGTGGCGTAAACTTAGAAGATATTGCAGCACCAAACTGCTTTATTATTGAAGAGCGTTTGAAAAAAGAAACAAATATTCCTGTATTCCACGATGATCAGCACGGAACAGCAATTGTAACAGTAGCAGGTCTTGTGAATGCATTAAAGCTAGTTGGAAAGAAAATGTCTGATATTAAAGTTGTTGCAAACGGTGCTGGGGCAGCGGGTATTGCAATTATTAAACTTTTATATCGCTACGGTGTACGCGACATTATTATGTGCGATACGAAAGGTGCGATTTTTGAAGGACGATCTGTCGGTATGAATCCTGTGAAAAATGAAGTTGCAAAATATACGAATAAAAATCGTGTAGAAGGTTCATTAGCAGAAGTGATTCAAGATGCAGATGTGTTCATCGGTGTATCTGCAGAAGGCGCATTAACACAAGAAATGGTCCGTACTATGAACGAAGATGCAATTATCTTTGCGATGGCGAATCCAAATCCAGAAATTATGCCAGACATGGCAAAAGCAGCTGGAGCGGCAGTTGTAGGTACGGGGCGTTCAGATTTCCCAAACCAAGTAAACAACGTGTTAGCTTTCCCGGGTATTTTCCGCGGTGCTCTTGATGTACATGCAACGCAAATTAACGAAGAAATGAAAGTTGCAGCAGTAAAAGCTATTGCTGAACTTGTATCGGAAGAAGAGTTAAGTGCTGATTATATTATTCCAGCTCCGTTCGATGTACGCGTAGCACCGCAAGTAGCAGCGTATGTTGCAAAGGCGGCTATGGAAACAGGTGTTGCTCGCCGTCAAGTTGATCCACAAGAAGTGGCTGAAAGAACGAGAAATCTAGCGATTATCGGCAAAGAATAAGCGAGGAATGCTCATTGACATCATCACAAACAAAAGTATATCTAGAAATAGTGAAAAAAATCCGTTTGATCATACAAGAGGATGGACTAAAGGCGGGCGACCGCCTTCCATCTGAACGTGAGCTAAGTGCACGTTTAAATGTCGGGCGCTCCTCTGTTCGTGAAGCGCTCAGATCGTTAGAACTAGTAGGCCTAATTGAAACGCGGCGCGGTGAAGGAACGTTCATTCGAAACTTTTATGAAAACGGCTTGGTGCAATTAATTGCACCGTTCGTATTACAAGATGAAAAGACACGGCAGGATTTGTTACAAGTGAAAGAATTGCTTGAAAAAGATGCGATTCGTGTTTTATGCCAGAAAGAGGCGGAAAACAACTTAGAGGCGCTTCAAAACATTTTTTCTGATGAACAATCATCTATCTCGGTATTTCATCAAATCTTTTTAAAAACGCTTGTAGAACAAGTTGATAATTATTTAATGTATCGTGTTTGGATGATTGTACATGACTACGCTTCGACGCTTTCTTATGATGTTCATTTAAACGCGCGAGAGTTACATGAAAAGCTATATATAGCATTACAGAATAAACAAGAACAAACAGCATTAGAGTTTTATGATGCAATAATGGAAAATATACAGTTTCATTTGTAGATCTACCTTGCTTATACATGTATGAATAAGCAAGAGTTTACTTTATACAAAATTTGTCGAAATAACCATGACACGTTCTGACACAAATTCTACAAGATAACGTTTAAAGTTAAACGTAAAGAGACGGGTTATAAGGCAAATTGAGAAAATAAGGCTAACACCAATTGATTTAGGTGTTAGCCCCATTTTCTTACTCGTTAACCTTAGCTCTTTTATCACCTAAAGGAGGGTCAAACTTTGCTACGAGATTTATTCCTAAAGAAGAAAAAGTATGCTGCAATTCCTTCAGAGCAGGTACGAAAAGATGTACCGGACGGTGTCATGACAAAATGTCCGAAATGTAAAAAAATCATGTATACGAAAGAACTTCTGAAAAATTTAAAAGTCTGTGTGAACTGTGGCTATCATCACCCGATGAATGCATGGGAGCGCCTTGAAAGTTTGCTAGATGAAAATTCATTTCGTGAATATGACAAAGAAATGATTTCGGCGAACCCGCTTCAATTCCCTGGCTATGAGGAGAAACTCGAGAGTGATCGTAAAAAAACCGGATTAAATGAAGCGGTTGTGACAGGAGAAGGAACAATCGAAGATATGCTGGTTGTTGTTGCGGTTATGGATTCAAGGTTTCGAATGGGAAGCATGGGCTCTGTTGTAGGTGAAAAAATTGCGCGTGCTGTTGAAAAAGCATATGAAATGAAAGCGCCGTTTCTTATTTTTACTGCATCAGGCGGAGCTCGTATGCAAGAGGGTATTTTAAGCTTAATGCAAATGGCGAAAACAAGTATAGCTTTGAAAAAACATAGCAATGCAGGTGGTTTATTCATTTCGATTATGACGCATCCAACGACGGGCGGGGTTTCTGCAAGCTTTGCTTCACTTGGTGATTACAATTTAGCAGAACCTGGTGCATTAATTGGGTTTGCTGGTCGTCGTGTAATTGAACAGACGGTTCGTGAGGAATTGCCAGAGGATTTCCAAACGGCAGAGTTTTTATTAGATCACGGACAATTAGATGCAGTTGTGCATCGCAATGATATGAGAGACACGCTCCGCAAGATTTTAGAAGTTCATCAAGGGGAGGAAGTGGCGTCATGGCAGAATTAGAATTTGAAAAACCAGTTGTTGAGTTAAGAAATAAAATTAGCGAGTTAAAAGAATATACGCAAAACAGCCAGGTGGATTTCAGTGAAGAAATTCATATCTTAGAAGGCAAATTAGAGCATTTAGAAGAAGAAATATACGGAAACATGAAAGTATGGGACCGTGTTCAAATTGCTCGTCATGCTGAAAGACCGACAACACTGGATTACATCCAGCACCTATTTACTGACTTTTTTGAATGTCATGGTGATCGCTTATTTGGTGATGATGCAGCGATTGTTGGCGGGATTGCAAAATATAATGGGATGCCTGTTACAGTAATTGGTCATCAACGCGGGAAAGATACGAAAGAAAATATTCGCCGTAATTTCGGGATGCCTCATCCAGAGGGGTATCGTAAAGCGTTGCGCCTTATGAAACAAGCTGAAAAATTTAATCGCCCAATCATCTGTTTCGTTGATACAAAAGGTGCATATCCAGGAAAGGCAGCTGAAGAGCGTGGACAAAGTGAAGCAATTGCACGCAATTTATTTGAAATGGCTGGACTGACTGTACCTGTTATTTGTATTGTAATCGGTGAAGGTGGAAGTGGCGGTGCATTAGGTCTTGGTGTAGGTAATTATGTACACATGCTAGAAAACTCCACATATTCGGTTATTTCGCCTGAAGGAGCAGCGACAATTCTTTGGAAAGATGCCACGAAATCAAAAGAAGCTGCAGAAACGATGAAAATTACAGCGGCTAATTTGAAAGAATTAGGTGTCATTGATGAAATTATCCCAGAAGCTCGCGGCGGTGCACATCGTGACGTAGTGAAGCAAGCGGAATATATGAATCGAACATTGCAGAAAACATTCCAACAATTAGAAGGCGTTTCGAAAGACCAACTAGTTGAAAATCGCTATAAAAAATTTATGAAAATTGGGCAAGTTTCGTTTTCAAACGCTTCCATTGGGGTAAAATAGAAAAAGCGTGCGTTCCATATCGCGAATGCACGTTTTTCTTATGAAAAGACACATCTTCTCCATTGTAATTCTATGTTTTTTCATGTTATTTTATTATAAGGCAAATAATCTTTATGAGGTGAGTACTAATGAAACGTATTGGTGTTTTGACAAGTGGTGGAGATTCACCTGGAATGAACGCTGCTATTCGTGCGGTTGTTCGTAAAGCGATATATCATGATCTAGAAGTGTATGGTATCTATCACGGATACGCAGGATTAATTTCTGGTCATATTGAGAAACTAGAATTAGGTTCTGTAGGCGATATTATTCATCGCGGCGGGACAAAATTATATACAGCAAGATGTCCTGAGTTTAAAGAATTAGAAGGACAATTAAAAGGAATTGAGCAATTAAAGAAATTTGGTATTGAAGGACTTGTTGTTATCGGCGGAGATGGTTCTTACCAAGGTGCGAAAAAGTTAACAGAGCACGGTTTCCCATGTGTTGGTGTGCCTGGCACAATCGATAATGATATTCCTGGTACGGATTTCACAATTGGATTTGATACAGCTTTAAATACTGTTATCGATGCAATTGATAAAATTCGTGATACAGCTACATCCCATGAACGTACATATGTAATTGAGGTAATGGGTCGTCATGCAGGCGACATCGCATTATGGGCTGGTTTAGCAGACGGTGCAGAAACAATTTTAATTCCAGAAGAAGATTATGATATGGATGATGTAATCGCTCGTCTAAAACGCGGTAGTGAGCGCGGAAAGAAACATAGTATTATCGTTGTAGCTGAAGGTGTTGGCAGCGCGATTGAAATCGGTAAACAAATCGAAGAAGCGACTAGTTTTGATACACGCGTAACAGTATTAGGTCACGTACAACGCGGAGGATCTCCAAGTGCGATGGACCGTGTACTAGCGAGCCGTCTTGGTGCAAGAGCAGTTGAGCTTTTATTAGAAGAAAAAGGTGGTCGCTGCGTAGGTATTCAAAATAACCAACTTGTTGACCATGATATTATCGAAGCATTATCGAAAAAACATGAAATTGATGCAGAGATGTATCAGTTATCAAAAGAATTATCTATTTAATTGGTGTAATATTAAGTGAATGGTAACGTTTTCATAAATCTTTGGAGGTGCGGTATGCGCAAAACTAAAATTGTATGTACAATTGGTCCCGCTAGTGAAAGTATTGAGAAGTTAGAAGAATTAATCGGAGCAGGTATGAACGTTTGTCGTTTAAACTTCTCTCACGGTAGTCATGAGGAGCATGGATTACGCATTAAAACGATTCGTGAGGCTGCAAAGAAAACAGGTAAAACTGTAGCAATCTTACTTGATACAAAAGGTCCAGAAATTCGTACGCATGACTTTGTAGACGGACAAGCTGAACTAAAAACAGGTGAAGAAGTTGTTATTTCTACAGAGCAAGTGTTAGGAACTGCTGAAAAGTTTTCTGTAACTTACGCAGGACTTTATGACGATGTAGACCCAGGTTCTCGTATTCTAATTGATGACGGTCTTATCGAGTTAGAGGTAATTGAAAAAGCAAACGGTGATATCCGCACAAAAGTATTAAACAGCGGTATGGTAAAAAATAAAAAAGGTGTAAACGTACCGAACGTAAGCATTAAGCTTCCTGGTATTACAGAAAAAGATATTCAAGACATCGTCTTCGGTATCGAGCAAGGTGTTGACTTCATTGCAGCTTCTTTCGTACGTAAAGCATCTGACGTATTAGAAATTCGTGAGCTATTAGAAGCACACGGTGCAGGATACATTCAAATTATTCCAAAAATCGAGAACCAAGAAGGTATCGATAATATCGACTCTATCCTAGAAGTTTCTGACGGTTTAATGGTAGCGCGCGGTGATATGGGTGTAGAAATTCCACCAGAAGAAGTACCGTTAGTACAAAAGCGTCTAATTAAAAAATGTAACGTACTAGGAAAGCCAGTTATTACTGCAACACAAATGTTAGATTCTATGCAACGTAACCCTCGTCCGACGCGCGCAGAAGCAAGTGACGTAGCGAACGCTATTTTCGATGGTACAGATGCAATTATGCTTTCTGGTGAAACAGCAGCAGGCTTATACCCAGTTGAAGCAGTAAAAATGATGGCAAATATTGCACTTCGTGTTGAAAAATCATTGCAATATGAAGATATGTTCCAAAAACGTCTTAAAGAGCAATCTTACACAATTACAGATGCAATTAGCCAATCTGTTGCACATACAGCTCTTGCGCTTGATGTAGCGGCAATTGTAGCTCCTACAGAAAGTGGTTATACTGCAAAAATGATTTCTAAATATCGTCCGAAATCTCCAATTGTAGCTGTAACATCTAATGAACAAGTACGTCGTCGTCTTGCGCTATCTTGGGGTGTACAAGCGTTTATGGCAGAAGAAAAAGCAAAATCTACGGATGAAATGTTAGAAACAGCGATTCAAACAGCTATGGATGCAGACATGATCGGTCTTGGTGAAACAGTTGTAATCACTGCTGGTGTACCGCTTGCTGAAACTGGTACAACAAACTTAATGAAAATTCATGTTGTTGGCGAACAAATCGCTAAAGGACAAGGGATTGGTCGTAAATCAGCAAAAGGTAAAGTTGTTGTAGCGAAAACAGCTGAGGAAGCATTAGCGAACGTAACAGAAGGTTCTGTTCTTGTTACAGTAAGCACTGATAAAGATATGATTCCTGCGATTGAAAAAGCAGCAGCACTTGTTGTAGAAGAAGGCGGTTTAACAAGCCATGCAGCGGTTGTTGGCGTATCAATTGGTATTCCAGTTATCGTTGGTGTAACAACTGCAACTGCTACGCTAAAAAGTGGCCAAGAAGTAACAGTTGATGCGGCGCGTGGAATTGTATATAATGGACATGCGGAAGTGCTATAAGTAATAATATGTGGAGAAGGATATGAATCCTTCTCTTTTTTTTACAAAATTTGAAGATTTGTAAAAATGAAAATGACATGAAAAGCTTTTTCTTTTTAGGTGGGCAAGAGTAACTGGCCATGCGTAGAAGTGGTCAGGGCCTATTTCTGCAACATGAGAAGTTTAAAACAAAGGGAAGAAGCGAGAGCGGGTCATGTTGTGTTTTGCATAGCAGCGATTTATATAGAAAAAGAGGTGATAGGAATGAAAGTGTTTCTTTTTTTGTTTATTTTAATTCCGGCGTTAGAAATTACGATGCTGATCGGATCGGGCCGGTGGATTGGGTTATTGCCGACGTTTTGTGTGATTGTGCTAACGGGTATCGTTGGAGCGTATATAGCAAAGCGTCAAGGGTTAGCGGTATGGAGAGATATTCAATATCGACTCAGTAGAGGGGAACTTCCAGGCGATGCGGTATTGGATGCGATTTGTATATTTGTTGGTGGTATACTTTTAATGGTTCCTGGCTATATAACAGATTGTGTTGGAATCGTTTTATTGATTCCGGCAGCGAGAAAACCGGTGAAATATATGATAATCAAATGGATGGAACGAAAAATAAATCGAAACAATACAATTATCGTACAAAAATAACGCTTGAAGGAGAAAAACTCTTCAAGCGTTATTTTTTGTCGGAAAAACAGATGTATATTTATTCATTTGTAGAAAGATGGAGAAAAGTATAGTATTTTTATTCATTTTTATAAATAAAAAAACAAGGAGGGGATTCTCCTTGTTTTAAGTGGTTTTTATTAGTGAAGCGATGTTTTTCTTTATCCCGTGTTAACCGGCAGTAATACTCCCCCCCTCAAAATTCGGCGAAACGACCGAAGATTCTGAGCGAGCCGCTTCCGCTTTTCTTAAGAAGTTAGGTGGGAGATAAACTGCCCATCAAAGCCCGATTGGTGATGGCTGATAATCAGTGGGGGGATGAAGAAAACCCCACTGATTAAAGTTTCACTTTATCCTTTTATAAATTTCCAAAGGTCTTTAAATACATTTGCTTTATGCAATGTATTTAATAAAACGAGCGTTACAGGACCAATAATTAATCCTAAAAAACCAAATAGTTTAAATCCGATAAATAAAGAAAATAATGTTGGTAGTGGATCAAGCCCAATGTTAGATGATAATACCTTTGGCTCCATTAATTGCCGCTGTACAATGACAACGATATATAAAATAAGTAAACCAAGTGCAAAGGCGGTATCTCCTGTAATGAATACATAAATAATCCATGGAACGAAAACAGCTCCTGTTCCTAAATATGGAAGTAAATCAACAAATCCTGTAACAAGGGCAATCGTAATTGCATATGGTACACGCAAAATTAATAGCCCGATTAGAACGATAATGGTCGTCATAGATATAAGTGTAAATTGTGCTTTTACAAAGCCAAACAAAGCTTTTCGTAAATCCACAAAAATTGTTTTTCCATAACCGTGTAATCGATTCGGTAATAACTTTTCTATTTTACGGGCAAGGCGGTGCCAGTCATAACTAATAAAGAATGTAGCCAACAAAACGAATACGAGAACGGTTAAGGTGGTTGGGAGAGCGCTAATGAAGTTTGTTAATCCGCTTATAATGGCTGTCAAAATAGATTTCATTTGCTGCGTTGCTTCTGTGCCGAGATTTTGAATGTTTGTTGTAATCGTACTTTGTTGTGTTGCGCCGAGATGGTTAAATTTAGCGATCAAATCGTTGTAGAGTGGCATAATATTGGTAAGAGCAAATTCCTGTAAATATTGAACTAGAGATGGGAATTTCTCTGGTACGATTTGTAACAAATATGTTGTTGCGGAAATCGCTTCTGTTACAAGATACGTAACGAGCCCAACGATGGCGCCAAACACAAGGATGAGGCTAATAAATACGGACAAAGCACGAGGAAATCGTAGTTTTTGATCAAGAAAGTTTACAACTGGATTGATCAAATACGCAATTGCAAAAGCGATAATAAATGGGTAGACAAGACCTGCTGTATACAACAGCGCGCAAACTCCAAATATAGTTGCTGCAATAACAAAGAGAAGTCGAAGTGCTATGTAGAGTGAATTTCGATTCAAAGGTGTTTCCCCTCCTCCATGAAAATGTTACGTATGAGCGAAGCTTGTGTAATCATTCACTTGAAAATATATATCAAATAATGAGATGCTTTCATGCCACTTTTGTAAATGGTATGATGTAATATAGGTTTTTTCTTTCTTATTTTACCTTTTTCTTATAAGAAAGAAAAGGAAAGCGATCACTTTTGGTGTAAGTGGAAACGATTCTCTATTTGAAGAGTGAATTCCTCTTTTTATTTTAGAAAAGGGGTACATTTGAGATCTCTTCATTATTTTCAGAAAGGATGTGACATCATGATTAGTCAGTCAACTTTATTTTTATTCATACTTCTTATTGTTGGACTTATCGCGAAAAATCAATCTTTAACAGTAGCGGTTGGTGTTTTATTTTTGCTAAAGTGGACGTTTTTAGGAGATAAAGTTTTCCCTTATTTGCAAACGAAAGGAATTAATCTTGGGGTTACCGTTATCACAATTGCGGTTCTTGTCCCGATTGCAACAGGAGAAATTGGATTTAGGCAGCTTGTTGAGGCGACAAAATCTTATTATGCATGGATTGCTCTCGCTTCAGGTATTGCTGTGGCGCTTATTGCAAAAGGTGGTGTGCAGCTTTTAGCACATGATCCGCACATTACGACTGCGCTTGTTTTTGGAACAATTTTGGCGGTAGCGTTATTTAATGGAGTTGCGGTAGGACCGTTAATTGGAGCGGGAATTGCATACGCTGTGATGAACATTATACAGTTGTTTAAATAAAAAAATTTATTGTAATATAAATTTTTCGAATTCTATCCATTCACAAAAGTCAGATAATTGTTTATAATGGATTTAAGGCACTTCTTCGAGTTACATAACAGCATAGACCTACACCAGATAAAATAAAAATAAGATGAAATAATTTTGTTAATATTATTTTATGTTATTTTTATAGATAAGCTCTCCGAAATTATATTTCCTCACTATGTATCGTTTGTGGCGTGGGGGTTCGGGGAGAAACTCACGTCCGTGCTACAAGGCATGGAGCGATAGATAGATGTAAAAATGGTAATGATTGTGCCATAGTGTATTTCACATGTTCAAGAGGTGAACGGGTGCTCATTCACTTTCTTGAACGGTGAAACACACATTTTATTGAGACAAAATATAGGGCTAGGGAGAAATTTCGAAGAAAAGGGGAGATTATAATGACTGTTATTCGAGGATTAGAAGGGGTAGTAGCAACAACATCATCTGTAAGTTCTATTATTGATGATACATTAACTTATGTGGGATATAATATTGATGATTTGGCTGAAAATGCTACATTTGAAGAGGTTATCTATTTATTATGGCAACGCAAACTTCCAAATGAAGTGGAATTAGAGGAATTAAAAACACAGTTAGCTGAGCATGCAGCAGTTCCAAAAGATATTTTGGAATATTTAAAAGGCACAAATTTAACAATTGCGCATCCAATGTCTGTTTTACGTACAGCAATTTCCATGTTATCATTGTATGATGCGGATGCTGAATTAATGGATGAAGCGTCTAATTATTTGAAAGCGGTTAAATTGCAGGCGCAAGTTGCAACTCTTGTTGCAGCATTTGCGAGAATTCGCAAGGGGTTACCAGTTGTCGAGCCTCGTAAAGATTTATCATTAGCTGCAAACTTCTTATATATGTTAAATGATCGTGAGCCAAATGAAGTTGAGATTGAGGCGTTTGATAAGGCGCTTGTACTTCATGCGGATCATGAGTTAAATGCATCTACTTTCACAGCACGTGTTTGTGTAGCTACACTTTCTGATGTATATTCCGGTATTACAGCAGCAATCGGTGCTTTAAAAGGACCACTTCATGGCGGAGCAAATGAAAACGTAATGAAGATGCTAATGGAAATTGGTGAAGAAGAAAATGTAGAATCATATATTCATAATGCACTTGAGAATAAAGTGAAAATTATGGGCTTTGGTCATCGCGTATACCGCAATGGTGATCCACGTGCAAAACATTTACGTGAAATGTCTAAGCGATTATGCGTGCTAACAGGACAAGAGAAGTGGTATAATATGTCTATCAAAATTGAGGAGCTTGTAACTTCAACAAAACAGCTTCCACCAAATGTAGATTTTTATTCTGCATCTGTGTACCATTGCTTAGGAATTGATCATGATTTATTTACACCAATTTTTGCAGTCAGCCGTATGTCTGGTTGGTTAGCTCATATTCTAGAACAATATGAAAATAACCGCCTCATTCGTCCACGCGCAGATTATACTGGTCCGATTAACCAACGCTATGTACCAATCGGACAAAGATAATAATGTGTCTTCATAAGTCTGACTTTTTCGTAAAGATATAATGATTGGAATATTTAAAATTAACTTGTGGTTTGAACTGAGGGATTTATCCCTCAGTTTCTTACATATGAAATTTCAAACATGGGGGTAATCGCAGTGACTACAGGAGAAAAAATTACCGTAACGAATGGTGTTATGAATGTACCTAACAATCCAATTATTCCTTTTATTGAAGGAGATGGAATTGGACCGGATATTTGGGCGGCGGCATCTCGTGTGTTAGAGGCGGCTGTTGAAAAAGCATATAACGGTGAAAAGAAAATTGTTTGGAAAGAAGTGCTTGCAGGGGAAAAAGCATTTAATCAAACAGGTGAGTGGTTACCAGAAGAAACGTTAGAATTGATTCGCGAATATTTAATCGCAATTAAAGGACCGTTAACAACTCCTGTTGGTGGCGGAATTCGTTCTTTAAACGTAGCGCTTCGTCAAGAATTAGACTTATACGTATGTTTACGTCCTGTTCGCTATTTTGATGGAGTTCCTTCTCCTATTAAGCGTCCAGAAGATACTGATATGGTTATTTTCCGTGAAAATACGGAAGATATCTACGCTGGTATTGAATATGCGCAAGGTTCTGAAGAGGTTCAAAAGCTTCTTGCATTTTTACAAAGTGAAATGGGTGTAAAGAAAATCCGTTTCCCAGAAACTTCTGGACTTGGTATTAAACCAGTTTCTGAAGAAGGTACAAAGCGTCTTGTTCGCGCTGCAATTCAATACGCAATTAATGAAAAACGTTCTTCTGTTACATTAGTTCATAAAGGTAACATTATGAAATTTACAGAAGGTGCTTTCAAAAACTGGGGTTATGAAGTAGCAGAACAAGAATTTGGCGACAAAGTATTTACTTGGGCTGAATATGATCGCATTGTTGAAAAAGACGGAAAAGATGCTGCGAATAAAGCGATGGCAGACGCAGAAGCGGCTAGAAAAATCATTGTAAAAGATTCAATTGCAGATATTTTCTTACAACAAATCTTAACGCGTCCACGCGAGTTCGACGTTGTAGCAACAATGAACTTAAATGGTGATTATATTTCTGATGCACTTGCAGCACAAGTTGGCGGTATCGGTATTGCACCGGGTGCTAACATTAACTACGTTACTGGACATGCTATTTTTGAAGCAACACATGGTACAGCTCCAAAATATGCAGGTTTAGATAAAGTAAATCCATCTTCAGTTCTTCTTTCAGGAGTATTGATGTTAGAACATTTAGGATGGAATGAAGCAGCGAATTTAATTACTAATTCTGTAGAAAAAACGATTGCTTCAAAAGTAGTAACATATGACTTCGCACGCCTTATGGAAGGTGCAACTGAAGTGAAATGTTCCGAATTTGCTGACGCCCTAATTAACAATATGGATGCAGCGGTTATTAAAAACGCATAATTTAAAGTGGGGGAAAAATTATGACAATCAAACGCAAAAAAGTTTCAGTCATCGGTGCAGGATTTACAGGAGCAACAGCAGCATTCTTATTAGCACAAAAAGAATTAGCAGACGTTGTATTAGTGGACATTCCACAACTTGAAAATCCAACAAAAGGGAAAGCGTTAGATATGTTAGAAGCAAGCCCTGTACAAGGTTTCGATGCTAACATTATTGGTACATCTGATTACGCAGATACAGTTGATTCTGATGTTGTAATTATTACAGCAGGTATTGCTCGTAAACCAGGTATGAGCCGTGATGACTTAGTAGCGACAAACTCTAAAATTATGAAAAGTGTAACGCGGGAAATTGCAAAATATTCTCCGAATACAATTATTATTGTATTAACAAATCCAGTTGATGCAATGACATATTCTGTATTTAAGGAAGCTGGATTCCCGAAAGAGCGTGTTATCGGTCAATCTGGTGTATTAGATACAGCTCGTTTCCGTACATTTATTGCACAAGAATTAAATATGTCTGTAAAAGATATTACAGGATTTGTTCTTGGTGGACATGGTGATGAGATGGTGCCGCTTGTTCGTTATTCTTATGCAGGTGGTATTCCGCTTGAAACATTAATTCCTAAAAAACGCTTAGATGCGATTGTGGAACGCACTCGTAAAGGTGGCGGAGAAATTGTAAATCTATTAGGAAACGGTAGTGCATACTATGCACCAGCTGCTTCTTTAGTAGAGATGGCTGAGGCAATCTTAAAAGATCAGCGCCGTGTATTACCAGCTATTGCATATCTCGAAGGAGAATATGGCTATAGCGATCTTTACTTAGGTGTTCCAATTATCCTTGGTGGTAATGGAATTGAACAGATTATTGAATTAGATCTTCTTCCGGAAGAAAAAGAAGGATTAGATCGTTCAGCAGAATCTGTACGCAGTGTAATGAAAGTTCTTGCATAAATAGAAAGAAAAAGATTCGGGTCTCCCGAATCTTTTTCCACTATTAGAAGGATGTTTTTGTAAAATAATTTGAAAGCGTTAACAAAAAAGGATCCTACACTATAACACATAGACTTGTAGCGAATGTTCTCTCGTCATTATAAAGATTTGTATAGTATATCACTTCGAGTAGGATAATGAAAATATCGATCGGAGGGATTGTATCATGTTAAAGAAAAGAAGCAAATTAGGTCGTAAAATGGATGAAATTACAGTAGGAGAAAAGTTATCCGTTACAGAGAAAATAGAAGACAAAGATTTGTTATTATATTTAGGATTAACGAATGATTCGAATCCATTATATATTCAGCATGATTACGCATCCCAAACTCCATATGAAAAACCAATTGTACCGACTATTATGTTAACAGGGATTATTACAACTGCAGTTACAAAATACTTACCTGGTCCTGGAAGTCACGTTGTAAAGCAAGAAATCGAATTTGTAAGGCCTGTATATCACTATGCAACGCTGCAAATTCATTTTGAAGTTGTTTCCGTTTTTCCAGAAAATCATTTAATTGAAATGCAAATGATTGCATACAATGAGCAGGAAGACGAAGTAATAAAAGGGTTACTAACGGTAGCACCACCGCATCAATTAACGACGATATTTGAAAGAGCGCTTGATAATTTTTAATGAAAGAAGCTGTCCTAAAAGTAGTGCTTTTAGGACAGCTTTCGTTTTTTACCCGCGCGGCCATAACATAATAAATACGCCAACGATACAAACTGAAGCTCCAGCCCAGTCAAATAAGTCGGGAGTTTTTTTATCAACCCACCAGCCCCACAACAAACTCATGACAATAAATACGCCGCCATAAGCTGCATACACTCTTCCGAAGCTAGAGAATACTTGGAACGTAGCGATAATACCATATAAAAATAAAATAACTCCTCCGATGATTCCAATTCCAATAGAACTGCCTTCTCGTAGCCATTTCCAAATGAGGTAACCGCCGCTAATTTCAGCAAGCCCTGCAAGGAAAAAGATAATAAATGCTTTAAACATATAAACTCCTTTCTATTCTATATAAATCTAAAGAAACTACTCAGTCACTCTATGAAAAACCACCAGAAAAGCATTTTTTTAAATAGGCGAGAGGGGCTGGCTATGTATAGGAGCGGTCAGTGCCCTTTCCTGCCGCGTGCAAGTCAATACGGAATCGCCTTTCCTTTTTGTAAGAAAAAGAATCGCGATTACTCCGCTAGATGCTCTCTACTTTTGAGAATAACATTGGTTTTTAAATTTATATATAACATGCATATTCATATTTTCTTGTATAAGGGTAACATATAGTAAAGCAGTAGTCAGTAGGGAACTGTTTATGGAGTAAGGAATAAAGTCGCATTTTTCACAGCACAATTGTGTTGAGAGGGGTTTTGTTTTCTAGTATGATGGAAATATCGGGGAAGGATACTAGGGTGAGGAAGGGTTAGATCCTATAACTTGGAGGAATAGAATGAGTAATCGAATTTTGGTCGTAGACGATGAGGAGTTTATTTTAACTTTAATAGAGTTTAACCTGCAACAGTCGGGTTTTGAGGTCATAACAGCGATGGATGGAGAAACAGCGCTACATAAAGCGCAGACAGAGCGTCCTGATCTCATTATATTAGATTTAATGCTTCCGAAGATGGATGGCATGGAAGTTTGTAAAGAACTGCGTCTAGGGCGTATAATGACCCCTATTTTAATGTTAACTGCAAAAGATGACGAATTTGATAAAGTATTAGGCCTTGAGCTTGGAGCGGATGATTACATGACAAAGCCGTTTAGTCCAAGAGAAGTAGTTGCGCGTGTAAAAGCGATTTTGCGCCGTACGAAAATTCAAGATGAACAAGTTCCGGAAGTAGAAGATGAAAATAGTATGATCATTGCTGAATTAAGAATCTTACCAGATTTTTATGAAGCATATTTTAAAGGGGACAAGTTAGAACTAACGCCAAAAGAATTTGAATTACTCGTATATTTAGCGAAACATAAAGGCCGCGTGTTAACGCGTGATCAGCTTTTAAGTGCCGTGTGGAATTATGACTTTGCCGGTGATACACGTATTGTTGATGTTCACATTAGTCACTTGCGAGATAAAATCGAAAAAAACACAAAGAAACCAACTTATATTAAAACAATCCGCGGATTAGGTTATAAATTGGAGGAGCCAAAGGGAAATGAATAAGTTTCGCTCGAGGCTTCTCCTTACGTTTATTTCTCTCGTTGTCCTTATTGTTGTTGGGACAGGGATATTGATTGAAAAAGTATTTGAAGGATTTTATGTTGATCATGTCCATGAGAGAATGGAGAAAGAAACAAAGTACATTGCTTCTGTCGTTGAGGCGGAAGGAATTGATCATGTTTTAAAGAATCCAAATGTATTTTCGAAAATAGAAGAGCATTTCGATTTATACGTAACGTTTCTAGATGAACAAAAACAAGCTCAATATAATACTGTAAAAGAGCAGACGGTTCTGCAGAAAGAAGGGATAGAAGAACTTCTTCTTGAAGCAAGAAAACAACCTCATACAGTTGTGCTGAAGGAGACAAATGATAAATACCCTTACCATTATGCGACGTTTATTCAAGATACACAGGGGAAGAAAGGGTATCTTATTATTAACGCTTCTATGGAATCTTTGAAAAATGTACATCCGAAAATGTGGGGCTTGTTAATTGTTGGCTTTATTAGTTCTTGTCTCGTTGTTATATTTCTTGGTATGAAAATTACAGCACATTATATTCGGCCGATTGAGTCTGTTACAAAAGTTGCGATTGAATTAGCGAAAGGGAATTATAAAGCGCGTGCTTATGAAAATCATTCAGACGAGACGGGAATGCTCAGTAAAGCAATGAACGTTTTAGCACGCAATTTACAAGAGATGACATTAGAACAAGAAATGCAGCAAGATCGGTTGCATACACTTATTGAAAATATGGGAAGCGGTATGATTTTAATTGATAGCCGTGGTTATATTAGCCTTGTAAACCGCTCTTATAAAGAGATTTTCCATGTAACAGATGAAGAGTATTTGCAATGTTTATATTATCAGGCATTTATACATAAAGAAATTGTTGAACTCGTAGAAGAGATTTTTATGACAGAGGTTAAAGTACGCAAACAAATGTTATTGCCTCTTGAAATTGAAAGAAAACATTTTGAAGTGTACGGTGCCCCTATTATTGGAACGAACCATGAGTGGAAAGGAATTATCCTTGTTTTCCATGATATTACGGAACTGAAGAAGCTTGAGCAAATGCGTAAAGATTTCTTAGCAAATGTTTCGCATGAATTGAAAACGCCAATTACTTCTATTAAAGGATTTTCAGAAACATTACTTGATGGAGCGATGGAAAACCAGCAGTTTCGTGAGCACTTCTTACATATTATTTTGAAAGAAAGCGACCGAATGCAAGCATTAATTGAAGACTTACTTGATTTATCGAAAATTGAGCAACAAGGGTTTCAATTAAATATAGGTGTTGTCGACTTAAAAGAGCTACTAGAAGAAGTCGGGATGATATTAAATAAGAAAACTGCCGATAAAGACATTTGTTTGCATGTTGATGTAAATGAATATGTTTCTGTCATAGGAGATGCGGTGCGGTTAAAACAAGTTTTTATTAATTTAATGAATAACGCAATTTTATATACACCAGCTGGGGGGACAGTTTCTGTTACGGCTTCTCAAGATAGCCAAAACGTATATATAAAAGTGTCCGATACAGGAATTGGAATCGAAAAAGAGGAGATTCCTCGTATTTTTGAACGTTTTTACCGTGTTGATAAAGCGCGCAGTCGTAATACGGGTGGTACAGGACTTGGATTATCGATTGTGAAACATTTAGTTGAAGCGCATCATGGGATGATTACTGTAGAAAGTAAGATTGGGGTTGGAACGACATTTACTGTTACTCTTCAAAAGTATATGAAATAGATATTTACATTATATTAACAATAGCTTCATTTTGTATTAATAAAGCTCTGTTACTATAATAGATGAAAACCCCTTCATCCAAGGAGTAATTTGGGACGAGAATAAGGAAGCTTATTCTCGTCACTTCCCTTTTGTAACGTAAAATTATTCCCACTTATTATGTTGAATATAGTTATAAAGAAAGCTGTTGTTTTTCTTCTCTCTTCCAGTCGTGGTAATATAGAGAGAAGAAGAGGAACGGTTTTTTTCTATTGTATGGAGAAATCGTTTACATTTTTTACGGGGAGGTTGTTCCATTTGGAAAAGAAAGTTGTTTTAGTTGATGGAAATAATATTGCGTATCGCGCTTTCTTTGCGTTGCCGCTTTTAAATAACGATAAAGGGATACATACAAATGCCATTTATGGTTTTACGATGATGCTTATGAGAATTTTAGAAGAGGAAAAACCAACACATATGCTTGTTGCGTTTGATGCGGGGAAAACAACGTTTCGTCATAAAACATTTAGCGAATATAAAGGCGGTCGCCAAAAAACGCCGCCCGAGTTATCAGAGCAGTTTCCCTTCATTCGTGAATTGTTAGATGCATTTCATGTGCCGCGCTATGAATTAGAGAACTACGAAGCGGATGACATTATGGGAACATTGGCAACAGAAGCGAGTGAACAAGGTATTGAAGTAAAAGTGATTTCAGGAGATAAAGATTTGCTTCAACTTGTTTCAGACAATACGCGCGTTTGTATTCCACGTAAAGGAATTACGGAAGTAGATGAGTATACGAAAGAAACGTTATTTGAAAAATACAGCTTATCACCAAAACAAATTATTGATATGAAAGGACTAATGGGAGATCAATCAGATAATATCCCGGGTGTCCCTGGTGTTGGTGAGAAGACAGCTATTAAATTGTTAACACAATTTGAAACAGTAGAGGCTGTATATGAAAACTTAGACAAAGTGAGCGGTAAGAAATTAAAAGAGAAGCTGGAAGAGAATAAAGAGCAAGCGCTGATGAGTAAAGAATTAGCAACAATTATTACCGATGCACCAGTTACAATTCATGTGGAAGATATTGCTTATAACGGATATGAAAATAGTGATGTAATCCCGATGTTTGAGAACTTAGGGTTCCATTCTCTCTTAACGAAGTTAGGCGCACCGGTTGCCGAAACACCTGCAGCTGATTTGGATGATATTTCATTTGAAATTGTAGAAGAAGTAACGGAGGAAATGTTGCAGCAGGATAGCGCAATCATTGTAGAAGTGCAAGAAGATAATTATCACGAAGCGGATATTCAAGGGTTTGGTATTCAGAACGAAAATGGATGTTACTTTGTGCCGGCTGATATTGCTTTATCATCACAAGCTTTTACAGACTGGTTAGCGAATCCAGAAATGAAGAAGTATACATTTGACGCAAAGCGTGCAATTGTTTCGTTAAAATGGAAAGGCTATGAAATTAAGGGGATCGACTTTGATTTATTAATTGCAGCATATTTACTTGATCCAGCAGAAACAGATAAAGATTTCCGCGCTGTTGCGAAAATGAAGGATATGCATGCTGTGCAGTCAGATGAAGAAGTGTACGGAAAAGGTGCAAAACGCGCTGTACCAGAGCAGGAAGTTGTCGCAGAACACGTAGCGCGAAAAGTACATGTGTTATATGACGTACAGCAATCGTTTGCTGAAGAGCTAAAAAATAATGAGCAGTACGAATTATTTACTGAACTGGAAATGCCGCTTTGCCGCGTATTAGCTGATATGGAATGTAAGGGCGTTGCAGTTGATACGAATCGTCTCCGCGCTATGGGGGATGAACTGGCTACGCAGCTTAAGAAAATGGAAGAAGAAATTTATGAGCTGGCAGGAACAGAATTCAATATTAATTCACCGAAGCAGCTTGGTGTTATCTTATTTGAAACGTTAAACTTACCGGTTATCAAGAAGACAAAAACAGGCTATTCTACATCGGCTGATGTGTTAGAAAAATTAATGGAGCATCATGAAATTATCCCGAAAATTTTACATTATCGTCAGTTAGGAAAATTAAATTCCACGTACATCGAAGGTTTGTTAAAAGTGGTGTATACAGATTCGTCTAAAATCCATACGCGCTTTAACCAAGTGTTAACACAAACTGGGCGTTTAAGCTCAACGGAACCTAACTTACAAAACATTCCGATTCGTTTAGAGGAAGGAAGAAAAATACGTCAAGCGTTTATTCCGTCAGAAACAGATTGGGTGATGTTTGCGGCGGATTATTCTCAAATCGAATTACGTGTATTAGCTCATATTTCTAAAGATCACGGTTTAATTGAAGCGTTCCAACACGATATGGATATTCACACAAAAACAGCGATGGATGTGTTTGGCGTTGAAAAGGAAGATGTAACCTCTAATATGAGACGTCAAGCGAAAGCGGTAAACTTCGGGATTGTATACGGAATTAGTGACTATGGTTTATCGCAAAACCTAGGTATTACACGAAAAGCAGCAGCTGAGTTCATTCAAAAGTATTTAGAAAGTTTTCCGGGAGTTAAAGAGTACATGAGTGATATTGTGCAAGATGCGAAACAAAAAGGCTATGTATCGACATTGCTAAATCGCCGTCGTTATATCCCGGAAATTACGAGTCGTAATTTTAATGTGCGTGGCTTTGCAGAGCGGACTGCAATGAATACACCTATTCAAGGAAGTGCCGCTGATATTATTAAAAAAGCGATGATTATTATGGCGGATCGATTAGAAGAAGAAGGATTACAAGCACGTCTTCTTCTGCAAGTGCACGATGAACTTATTTTTGAAGTGCCGCAAGAAGAGGTAGAGAAGTTAGAGAAACTTGTACCTGAAGTTATGGAGCATGCGATTGAGCTTACCGTTCCATTGAAGGTTGATTATTCATACGGTCCAACATGGTATGACGCAAAGTAAGGAAGTGATAGTATGCCAGAATTACCAGAGGTTGAAAATGTCAGGCGAACGCTAGAACAGCTCGTTAACGGAAAGACGATTGAAGAAGTGATTGTAACATATCCGAAATTGGTGAAAGAACCAGATGACGCCGAACTTTTCAAAGAGATGCTGCGCGGCGAAACGATTGAAGAGGTCAGACGCCGCGGCAAGTTTCTTCTTATATATGTAACCCGTTATGTCATTGTGTCTCATTTGCGAATGGAAGGGAAGTATATGCTTAGCGATAGTGATGATCCAGTTGATAAGCATACACATGTCCGCTTTCGTTTTACAGATGAAACGGAACTTCGTTACAAAGATGTACGGAAATTCGGTACGATGCACCTATTCAAAAAGGGTACGGAGTTTACAGCTATGCCGCTTGCTGATTTAGGGCCTGAGCCTTTTTCAACTGAGTTAACACCAGCGTATTTACAAGAAAAATTGCAAAAAACGGCTCGGAAAGTAAAAGTTGCTTTGCTCGATCAACGTATTTTAGTCGGCCTCGGTAATATATATGTAGACGAAGTGTTATTTCGTTCGCGTATTCATCCAGAGCGAGAAGCGTCTTCTTTAACAGATAAAGAATTTGAAACGTTGTATGAAGAAATTGTGGCTACGTTAACTGAAGCAGTAGAGCGCGGTGGAAGTACGATTCGTACGTATGTGAATTCACAAGGAAAGATCGGTTCATTTCAAGAGCGTCTTTACGTATATGGGAGAAAAGGTGAGCCGTGTGTAACATGCGGCACTTTACTGGAAAAAACAGTTGTTGGCGGACGTGGTACACATTATTGTCCGGCTTGCCAGCCGAAAAGTTAAACAACTGAAGCAGTTGTAAAAAATATTTACTTACGGCAGCATCATTATATTTTTCACAATAACATCGGATAGGCTTCTGTCATATATATAAGCAAAGCTATGTATAGGGAAGGAGCTTATCGATGTATCATTATTTCTCTCTTATTTTATTAGCTTTTACGTTAAGTTTAGATAGCTGTAGTGTAGGGCTCACGTACGGGCTTCGGAATGTTCGGATTCCACTGAAGTCAATTATCGTAATTGGGATTTGTTCAGCTGTTGTGATGATACTCTCAATGGGAATCGGACATATGATTGCTCAAATTTTTTCACCGGTGCTAGCGAAAAGAATTGGCGGATTCGTTCTTGTCGTAATCGGTGCGTGGGTGTTGTATCAATTTTTTCAAAGTGATAAAAAAGAGGATGCGTTGCAAGAAGAAAAAGTATGGAACTTAGAAATTGCGTCTCTTGGTCTTGTCATTCAAATTTTACGAAAACCGACTGTTGCTGATTTTGATAAGTCTGGGGTCATTTCTGGAGTAGAAGCGCTTCTCCTTGGTATGGCACTTTCGTTAGATTCATTTGGAGCTGGGATTGGGGCATCTTTACTTGGATATTCTCCGTTCATGATGGCGGGATTGGTTGCAGTAATGAGCTCGCTATTTTTATTCTGCGGAATGAAAGTAGGGACAATATTATCAAATATGCGATGGTTACAAAAATTCACGTTTTTACCAGGTGTATTACTTATTATTATTGGAATTTGGAAAATGTAAGAGACGTGAAACAATTGTTTCACGTCTCTTATTATAAGGGGGATTATGATGACAGTTGTAATTGGATTAACAGGCGGCATTGCCAGTGGGAAAAGTACAGTATCAAAAATGTTTCAAGGTTTTCACATCCAAGTCATTGATGCAGATATTATTGCAAGAGAAGTTGTGGAGCCTGGTAAGGAAGCGTATAACGAAATTGTAAAAGCGTTCGGAAAAGAAGTGCTTGAGGAAAACGGGGAGTTAAATCGCCCGAAACTTGGCAGCATTGTATTCCATAATGAAGAAAAACGCTTGCTGTTAAATAATATTGTGCACCCAGCTGTACGAAAGGAAATGAATGCGCAAAAGGATAGATACATAAGAGAAAATACGCAAGCGGTTGTGCTCGATATTCCGCTTTTATTTGAGAGTAAATTAACAAGTCTTGTCGATCAAATTTTACTTGTTTATGTGGACAATGAAACGCAGATTACAAGGTTGATGGAACGTAATCTTTTTACAGAAGAAGAGGCGAAAGCACGAATTGCTTCGCAAATGCCATTGCAAGAGAAAATAGCATTAGCAGATAAAGTGATTAATAATAATGGCACAATCGAAGAAACGAAAGCACAATTAAGCAACATTTTAAAGGAATGGAACATTATTAAATAAAAAAATTGAAAAATGATGAAATTGTTTAGTGACATATCCGCTTTTTGTGTTATACTATTATTGGGATTTGAGAGAAATAGTATAACGCAATCAAGGGGGATAACATATTATGATTCGTGTGGCAATTAATGGATTTGGACGTATTGGGAGAATGGTGTTTCGTCAGGCAGTAAAAGAAAGCGCATTCGAAATTGTAGCGATTAATGCGAGCTATCCATCTGAAACGTTAGCGCATTTAATTAAATATGACACAGTTCACGGTAAATTCGATGGTACAGTAGAAGCGTTTGAAGATCATTTATTAGTAGATGGTAAAATGATTCGCCTTTTAAACAACCGCGATCCAAAAGAATTGCCTTGGAAAGAATTAGAAGTAGACGTTGTAATTGAAGCGACGGGTAAATTTAATTCTAAAGAAAAAGCAAGTCTTCACGTAGAAGCTGGTGCGAAAAACGTTATTTTAACTGCACCAGGAAAAGATGAAGATGTAACAATTGTTGTTGGTGTGAACGACGAACAACTTGATATTACAAAACATATCGTTATTTCAAATGCATCTTGCACAACAAACTGTTTAGCGCCTGTTGTAAAGGTGTTAGATGAGCAGTTTGGAATTGAAAACGGTTTAATGACAACAGTTCATGCATACACAAATGACCAAAAAAATATTGATAATCCACATAAAGATTTACGCAGAGCGCGCGCATGCGGCCAGTCTATCATTCCAACGACGACAGGTGCTGCGAAAGCGTTAGCGAAAGTTCTTCCACATTTAAATGGGAAACTTCATGGCATGGCACTTCGCGTTCCGACACCAAATGTATCTCTTGTTGACTTAGTTGTAGATGTAAAACGCGACGTAACAGTGGAAGAGATTAATGAAGCATTTATGAATGTTGCTAGCGGTGCATTAAAAGGAATTGTCGCATTTAGCGATGAACCGCTTGTTTCTATAGACTTTAACACAAATACGCATTCTGCAATCATTGATGGTTTATCTACAATGGTAATGGGCGAGCGAAAAGTAAAAGTACTTGCTTGGTACGATAACGAATGGGGTTATTCTCGTCGTGTTGTAGACCTTGTAAAGCTTGTTGTAGATCAATTCGCGAAACAAGAAAACGTACAACATATTTAATAGATGAGAAAAGGGCAGGCGTTAGCCTGTCCTTTTTTGTAATAGAAAAATATTACATATTTTTTCTGTGTAAATCACCTAGAACAGCTATGATTACTGTGGTTTTGAGTCTTTTCTCTTTTTGGAGGAAAATAAAAGAAAAAGTATCATCTGAAAAAATAAAAAACTGATGTTGCAAAATGAAAATAAACAAAGTATACTAACATTCGTAAACTTAAGAGCTGAGGTACGTAGTCACTACTTAAAGGGTTAGGACCTCTCTGGACTAACTTTCCCCCGTGGTAGTGGAGCAAACCAAATTGCAAATTAGTTTTCAATTCGAACAGTTAAATTAAATCAATGAGGGGGAACTGTAGAATGGATACTATGGATACTATGGGTCGTCACGTAATTGCGGAACTTTGGGATTGCGATTTCGACAAGCTTAATGATATGCCTTATATTGAAAGGTTATTTGTGGATGCAGCACTTCGAGCAGGCGCTGAAGTACGTGAGGTTGCTTTCCACAAATTTGCACCACAAGGTGTAAGTGGAGTTGTAATTATTTCTGAGTCTCACTTAACAATTCACAGCTTTCCGGAGCATGGTTATGCAAGTATTGATGTTTATACTTGTGGGGATCGCATTGATCCAAATGTTGCTGCGGAGTACATCGCTGAAGGTTTAGGAGCAAAAACGAGAGAAAGTATTGAACTTCCTCGCGGTACAGGTAGCTTCGAAATTAAGCAAAGAGAAACAAAAGCTCTTTAAAAAAGAAGATAATTGATTTAAAATGTAAAGAGGTGTATAATGCACCTCTTTTTAGTTTATATTGTGTTATCACCTATCTATATAAATACAACTTGAAACAACGACGTAAAAAACCCTTTCTTTTTAGATGGACGAGAGCATCTGGCTATGCATAGAAGCGGCCTTTGCCTTCTTCTGCCACATGCCAGGTTTTAAACAAAAGGAGCAGGCCAGTAGCGGGCATGTTGTATTCTGCATAGCAGTAATCTCTGTGTTGAAAAATCAAGTTGGATTTATATATTATAATAAGAAGAAATTTGTTTATACATAAGTGTATGTAATTGAGTGTTTATAATATTGAAGAGAAAATTATTGTTTAAAATGTTTTAGTTTTGTTAAGATAAAATTAAATTGTAAAGGAGTGAATGGATTGCGTTGTCCATCCTGTTTTCACAATGGTACGAAAGTATTGGATTCACGTCCAGTTGACGAAGGACGATCAATTCGCAGAAGAAGAGAGTGCGAAAGTTGTTTCAGTCGCTTTACCACATTTGAACGTGTCGAAGAGCCACCGCTCATTGTTGTAAAGAAAGAAGGGACGCGAGAAGAATTTAACAAAGAGAAAATTTTGCGTGGTTTAATTAAAGCGTGTGAAAAGCGACCTGTAACGTTAAAACAATTAGAAGAAATCACACAACATGTAGAACGGGAATTACGTAACTTAGGAATGTCAGAAGTACAAAGCGATATGATTGGTGAAATGGTCATGGAAGCGCTTCGTGATATTGATGATGTTGCATATGTACGTTTTGCATCTGTTTACCGACAATTTAAAGATTTGAACGTATTTATTGAAGAGTTGAAAGATATTCTTCAAAAAGAACGAAAATAAAAGAGCTAGAAGCGTAAGCTATTAGCTCTTTTTTCACTCATAATGATAATAAGAATGGATGACAGAAAGGATTTGCAAGGATGGAAAGACAGTCATGGATGGAACTGTTGCCAATTGACCGTTATAAAGTAAGTGCAAGAGGGCTGCTCAGCAACTATGATCGTAAAGTGCTGACAATGTTATATCAGCCACTTATTGGCAGTAAAGCTTTTAGTCTATATATGACATTATGGGGCGAGTTAGAGCAGGACCGTTTATTTGGAAGAGAAAATACACACCATTCTATTATGGTAACAATGCAAATGCAGCTCCCAGAGATTTATGAAGAACGTCTAAAGCTAGAGGCGATTGGACTTTTAAATGTGTATGTGAAAAGAGAAAAAGATATTCGCATGTTTATTTATGAGTTACAGCCACCACTTATGCCAAAGCAATTTTTTGATGATATTGTATTAAGTATTTTCTTATATAACCGCTTAAGTAAGTCGAAATATAATCAAGTGAAGCAATATTTCTTAGAAGAAGAATTTGACTTTTCTTCATATGAAAATGCAACACGATCTTTTAATGATGTGTTTGGTTCTTTTAATCCAGGACAAGTTGAGCATGCCAAGGAAGAACTTATTATACCAAATGCAACTGTGATGCCGAGCAGGGCGGAGGGGAATGCGCCTCAAATTTGGAATGATTTCTTTGATTTTTCTTTATTTGTAGAAGGATTATCAGCGCTTGTGCCGCGTAAAGCAATCACGGATCAGATGCGTGAATGTGTGATTATATTAGCTTACGTATACGGCATTGATCCGTTATCCATGCAAAATATTGTTCTTGGTGCTGTTACGGAGCATAATACAATTGATATGGAACGATTGCGAAAAGGTGCACGTGATTGGTACCAATTTGAGAATGGACAGGCACTTCCTAAGTTTAGTGAGCGGACGCAGCCATTGCATGCGCGGACGATGAAGGAGAAAGAACCGACAACACAAGAAGAGATGCTGATTAAACAGTTAGAGGAAATTTCACCAAGAGAGTTATTAAAAGAAATTTCAGGCGGGGCTGAGCCGACGAAGGCTGATTTGCAAATTATTGAAGATGTGATGTTGAATCAGAAGTTAACACCAGGTGTTGTCAATGTCCTTATTTATTATGTCATGCTTCGTTCGGATATGAAGTTAGCGAAATCGTATGTAGAGAAAATTGCCGGACACTGGGCCCGTAAAAAAATTACAACCGTAACGGAAGCGATGGGGCTTGCGAAAGAGGAAAATCGTCAATATCAAGAATGGGCAGAAACAAAGAAAAAAGGAAAGACAACGAAGAAAACGGTTCGTAAAGAACTTGTACCAGACTGGTTAAAGGAACAAACAGAAGATAGCGAGCCATCACATCGTAGTGAAGAGCAGGGAAAACTAGAAGAAGAGCGTAAAAAGTTAGAGGAAGAGCTGAAAAAATATAAGAGAAACTAACAAAGACGAGCTCCTTTTGAGGTGAAGAAATGGAACCAATTCAAAATACATTTGCGAAGTTAATGCAAAATGAAAATTTTAAGAATAGATATGAAGTATTAAAAGAAGAAGTAATGGCGCATCCGCGTGTGAAAGCATTTATAGAAGAACATCAAGGTGAAGTAACAACATCGATGCTTGAACGCAGTCTTGTGAAGCTATATGAGTACATTGGGCAAAGTGTTGGATGTAAAGATTGCCCAAACTTAGAATCATGTAAAAATATGATTCAAGGATACGAACCGAAGCTTATTATTCAAGGGAAGATGATTGATATTCAATACGATCGCTGCGTGAGAAAAGTGGCTTACGATGAGCGGAAAAAGCAGGAAAAACTTATTCAAAGCATTTATATGCCAAAAGATATTTTGCAGGCTTCTATGGCTTCTCTTGATTTGTCAGATAGAGAGAGGTTTGAAGCAATTCGAGCTGCAAATGAATTTTTAAGTGAATACGAACAAGGAAAAAAAGTGCAAGCATTATATTTTTATGGACCGTTTGGTGTTGGGAAAACATTTGTTTTAGGGGCGATTGCAAATGAACTAGCAGAGCGTAAGGTCAGCTCCATGATCGTATATTTGCCGGAATTTTTACGAGAAATTAAAAGCTCATTGCAAAATAATACGATTAGCGAAAAAATTGATGCGGTCAAACATGTTCCGGTGCTCATGTTAGATGATATTGGAGCGGAAGCGATGTCGAGCTTTGTGCGCGATGATGTACTTGGAGCGATTTTACAGTTCCGCATGCTGGAGAACTTACCGACGTTCTTCACATCTAACTTTGATTTTAAACAACTCGAGCATCATTTAACGTATACACAGCGCGGAGAAGAAGAAGAAATGAAAGCAGCCCGTATTATGGAGCGTATTAAATATTTAGCAAAGCCGATTCCAATTGGCGGGAAAAACCGCCGTCATACGTAAAGAGCAAGCAGTGAGCTTGCTCTTTTTTTTATATAGTTTGTTTTCGTTCAAAAATAAGTTCGAAATATGCAGCGGATCCAGTCCCTGCTGTACTAGGAGCGAAAATTTGTACGAAACGCCAACCTTCTTTTGGTTTGGATGCCATTAGACCTGATTTTAGTTCGATTTTTACAAATTTGTATTCGTACATATGGTATCGCTCCTTTTACAACCTTTTTAGTAAAATTATACAGTAAAAATAGCTTATGAATATAAAAAATTCATATTAGCTTGTATCATTTTTTGTACATCTCCCTAATATATATGGAAATAGCAAGAATTATAAAAGGGGGGGTACAATTGATTGAAATCTGCTTCGAAGAAAAAAATGATGCTATTGTTATATATAAAGAACTAAAAAAAAGGACAGATCATATATATGAAGAAATAAGCATCTACTTGTACGAACAAATGGTAATTATTCATATACCGATACAAGAGTCGCGATATATTGATAAAGTAGTTATTCCTGTATTTATGCAACATATTATCAACACAAAACAAGATGAATGGATTAGCGCAATTTTAAAAGATAAATTTTATTTTAAAGAGCGAGAAGAACGAACCCAAATTTTACATATGGCGCATTCTATATTAAAAGGAAAACGAAAAGGATTAATAGATGCACCTTCAAAGGAAAGTGGGAGAGCATTGGTGCAATCTTCTTTGCAAGGCTGGATGCATGATACGATGTCTTTTTCGTTTGGCGCATATATTCGTTTTCGCTTGAGAAAATACAATGAATTTTTATATCGAACGGCAGAGTTGGCGATCGATGAATATAAGTTAGAACAAGAGTATCAAATGTTCGTAGAAACACTTCGCCAACAAGTAAGCAGCCGAAAATCACGTTTATCTTGTTTGCATCTCGTGTTTAATGATAGTTGTATCTTTTATGATGAAAAGTGGCAACGTTTAAAACAAGAAAAACTTGTTCAGTATATAGAAGAAGAATTGCTCTCTCAAAAAGATGTATACATTGATCCGAATGTTATGGCACCGCTTCTGTCGATCGCGCCTAAAAAAATTCATCTGTATGCGAAAGAACAAGATCATAATATGATTGTAACGATTCAAAACGTCTTTCAAGAGAGAGTGCAGTTATATACGCTTCATGAATTTGAAAAGAATGTGAAAAAATTTAAAAATAAAGGGAACGCCCTTGATTTTCTAAATTTTTGAGCATATAATTACGTACATAAACGAAAATACATCGAAATGTTACGATGAGGACATGAGTAGTTATCTACGATTCCCAGAGAGAGAAGCCTTGGGCTGTGAGCTTCTTAATACGAGATTATTACTTACCACCTCTGAACTTCAGCAGTGAACGAATGTCTAGTAATTGCTGACGGCAAGTGCCGTTATCATGAACTTGAGCAGTTAACGATATGTTAGCTGGAACAAGGGTGGAACCACGAATTCAACACTCGTCCCTTTTTATAGGGATGGGTGTTTTTTATTTTGATTATAAAAAAGGAGTGACTAAAGATGGCAGATGTAGTAAAAATTACATTTCCAGACGGAGCTGTGAAGGAGTTTCCAAAAGGAACAACAACAGAAGACATTGCTGCTTCTATTAGCCCTGGCTTAAAGAAAAAAGCGATTGCAGGGAAATTAAATGAGGAAATGATAGACTTACTTACACCGATTGAGCAAGATGGTGCAATCTCTATCGTTACATTAGATTCTGAAGATGGGCTATACATTTTACGCCACTCAACAGCTCACTTATTAGCGCAAGCACTAAAGCGCCTATATAAAGATGTGAAGCTTGGAATTGGTCCTGTAATTGAAAACGGCTTCTACTATGATATCGATATGGAAGAAGCAATTACAGTTGAAGATTTTCCGAAAATCGAAAAAGAAATGCAAAAGATTGTGAACGAGAACTTAGAAATCGTTCGTCATGAAGTACCACGTGCGGAAGCACTTCGTCGTTACGAAGAAATTGGCGATGAACTAAAATTAGAACTTATTAACGATCTTCCAGAAGATGCGGTTATTTCAATTTATGAACAAGGCGAATTCTTTGACCTTTGTCGCGGTATTCACCTTCCATCTACAGGTAAAATTAAAGTATTTAAACTGTTAAGCGTTGCTGGTGCTTACTGGCGCGGCGATAGCGACAATAAAATGTTGCAACGTATTTACGGTACTGCATTCGTGAAAAAAGCAGAATTAGATGAGCATTTACGTATGCTTGAAGAAGCGAAAGAGCGTGACCACCGTAAATTAGGTAAAGAGTTAAAACTATTCACAAATAGTCAAAAAGTAGGGCAAGGCTTACCACTTTGGTTACCAAAAGGTGCAACAATCCGCCGTATTATTGAGCGTTACATTGTTGATAAAGAAGTAAGCTTAGGATACGACCACGTATATACTCCAGTATTAGGAAGCCGAGAGCTTTATGAAACTTCTGGTCACTGGAATCACTACCGCGATGGCATGTTCCCATCAATGGAAATGGATAATGAGGAATTAGTACTTCGTCCGATGAACTGTCCTCACCATATGATGGTGTACAGAAACGATATCCACAGCTATCGTGAATTACCAATCCGTATTGCGGAGCTTGGAACAATGCACCGTTATGAAATGTCTGGTGCGCTATCTGGATTACAACGTGTACGCGGAATGACTTTAAATGATGCGCACATTTTCGTTCGTCCAGACCAAATTAAGGAAGAATTCAAACGCGTTGTAAACTTAACTTTAGAAGTATACAAAGACTTCGATTTAGAAGATTATTCATTCCGTTTATCTTATCGTGATCCAGAAGATACTGAAAAGTATTTTGATGACGATGAAATGTGGGAAAAAGCACAATCAATGTTAAAAGAAGCTATGGATGAAATGGGTCTTGATTACTATGAAGCAGAAGGTGAAGCGGCATTCTACGGTCCAAAACTTGACGTGCAAGTTCGTACTGCGCTTGGTAAAGACGAAACACTTTCAACTATACAATTAGACTTCTTACTTCCAGAACGCTTTGAGTTAACTTACATCGGTGAAGATGGTAAGCAACATCGTCCGGTTGTTATTCACCGCGGTGTAGTATCAACTATGGAACGCTTTGTTGCCTTCTTAATAGAAGAGTACAAAGGTGCATTCCCAACTTGGTTAGCACCAGTTCAAGTACAAGTAATTCCAGTTTCTCCGCAAGTACATTTAGACTATGCGAAGAAAGTACAAGAAGAATTACAACGTGCTGGCATTCGTGTTGAAGTGGATACTCGTGACGAGAAAATTGGTTACAAAATCCGTGAGGCGCAAATGCAAAAAATTCCATATATGCTTGTAGTAGGTGACAATGAAGTTGCTGAAACTGGTGTAAACGTTCGTAAATATGGTGAACAAAAATCAGAAACAATTTCATTAGATGCTTTCGTTGACTTAATTAAAGTTGAAGGAAAACGATAAGAAAAAGTCGCGGCTTGTCCGCGGCTTTTTTTGTGCGTTTCCATTTGGCAATAAGAACCAAAGGCTGCTTTGTATAAAAAACTATTGCATGTATTCATTTTGTTTGTTACAATATTTTTTGTTGTTACTTAAGAAGTAGAGCTTCTTGACAGGCATTATGTCCTATGGTAAAATCATCAAGGATAATAGAATACGGATTTGTGGAACAAGTAGAAGCACCCGCTTCTCACCTGATTGACGCGAAAGCAGTTGGCAGGTAAGTATTTCTTATTAGAGATATTATAAGTGTGGGTGTTGTATGCCCGCACTTTTTTATTTGGGTTCTTCCTTCCCAAGACGTATTCCCATAAAACCTTGGAGGTGGCTTACTATTAGCAAGGACATGATGATTAACGAGCAAATTCGTGCACGTGAAGTACGTTTAGTTGGTGCAAATGGTGATCAACTTGGAATTAAGTCTCGTCAAGAAGCATTAGATATGGCTGCAAACGTAAATCTTGATTTAGTATTAGTTGCTCCAAATGCGAAACCACCAGTATGCCGTATTATGGACTACGGAAAATTCCGCTTTGAGCAACAAAAGAAAGAAAAAGAGCAGCGTAAAAATCAAAAAATCATTAGTATGAAAGAAGTTCGTTTAAGTCCAACAATTGATGAACATGACTTTAACACAAAACTTCGTAATGCTATTAAATTCTTGGAGAAAGGCGACAAAGTTAAAGCGTCTATTCGCTTTAAAGGTCGTGCCATTACTCATAAAGAAATCGGTCAACGTGTTTTAGATCGCTTCTCTGAAGCTTGTGCTGAAGTTAGTACAATTGAATCTAAGCCAAAAATGGAAGGACGCAGTATGTTCTTAGTTTTAGCACCGAAAAATGATAAGTAATTAATAGAGGAGGAAATCACTATGCCTAAACAGAAAACTCACCGCGGCGCTGCAAAGCGTTTCAAAAAAACAGGATCTGGTAAACTAAAGCGTTCTCACGCTTACACAAGCCACTTATTCGCTAACAAATCTACAAAAGCTAAACGTAAATTACGTAAAGCTGGTGTAGTAAGCGCTGGTGACTTCAAACGTATTCGTCAAATGCTTGACAACATGTAATTCATATTTTGTTCAGATAGATATCTAGGAGGGAAATAATATGCCAAGAGTAAAAGGTGGTACGGTTACTCGTAAACGTCGTAAAAAAATTATTAAATTAGCAAAAGGTTACTACGGTTCTAAACATACATTATACAAAGTTGCTAACCAACAAGTAATGAAATCTTTAATGTATGCTTTCCGTGACCGTCGTCAAAAGAAACGTGACTTCCGTAAATTATGGATCACTCGTATTAACGCAGCTGCTCGTATGAACGGTCTTTCTTACAGCCGTTTAATGAACGGTCTTAAGCTTGCTGGTATCGAAGTAAACCGCAAAATGCTTGCTGACCTAGCTGTTCACGATGCAAAAGCTTTCGCTGAATTAGCAACAGCTGCTAAAACTGCATTAAACAACTAATTGTTGATAAATCCTTAGGACATTGCTCCTAAGGATTTTTTTATTGAATCGCGTCACCTTCATAAAATGAACGATACAATTGCTGAAATGGAAGAAGGAAAGATTAATGGCCGTGTTTGAGCATAAAAATTTCAATAATATAAAAGAATAAACATAAAAAGTCGGAGAGGTTCTCTGGCTTTTTATGTTTATTTATATACAAGGAAATTTAAAATACGACATCTGTTTTGGAGAGGCGAGAGCATCTGGCCGCGTGCGAGGTTTCAAACAAAGGAAGACAGTAAGTACGGGTCATGTTGTACTTTGTATAGCAACGATTTATCCAGCATTAACGGGCGGTAAGACCCCCACCTCAATATTCAGAGAGAAGCAAAGAAGATAGGTGGGGGGATAACTGCCCGTAAAAGCCCGATTGGTTCAACTAACCGTCAGTGGGGGATGAAGAAAACCCCCACTGACGGAAGTTTCACTTTATACGTCGGAAAATAAAAATAGATATGAAATATGCTGCGAAAAGGGTGCTTGACTTTAGATAATCTTGTCTTTCCACACGAAACTGACACTGTTATAATGTAAGAATATAACGTGGTTATTTGTTTATATTTACCATTAGAATGGAGCGATATCGAGTGAGTGTATTCGATATTGAAGGAGGAGTATGTTTTGGATCTACTACAACTATTTAAATTACAAAAAGAATTAGATGATCGTATTGCGAAAGAACATAATTTAGAACCGAAAAAATTATTAAAAGAAAAAATGCTAGCACTGCTTGTGGAAATTGGCGAACTTGCAAATGAAACACGCTGCTTTAAATATTGGAGTAACAAGCCATCATCTGAGCGTGAAGTTGTACTAGAAGAATACGTAGATGGGTTGCATTTTATTTTATCTATCGGAATCGATTTAGGAATCGATAAAAATTTCTTGTTTTATAAATGTGCACTAACAAATAAAACGCAAGTAGAAATTTTCTTAGATGTATATGCGAAAGCAATTCGTTTTAATGAGCAACCATCTATTACAAATTACATTGAATTGTTTACGAGCTACCTTCGTTTAGGACAAGCGCTTGATTTTGGACAAGAAGAGATTGAGAAAGCATATTTAGATAAAAATGAAGTAAATCATCAACGTCAAACAGAAGGTTATTAATGAAATTTTTTGAATATTCTTCATCGCTCTTGTATAATTGAAGAGATGAAAAAAAGGAGGACATTGTCCAATGACTAAACTAGATGCGACCTTGACGATGTTAAAAGAACTAACAGATGCACGGGGGATTGCAGGAAACGAACGCGAGCCTCGTGAAGTAATGAAGAAATATATCGCACCGTTTGCTGATGAAGTATCAACAGATAACTTAGGAAGCTTAGTTGCGAAAAAAATTGGTGACGGCAATGGTCCAAAAATTATGGTAGCCGGTCATTTAGATGAAGTCGGTTTTATGATTACGCAAATTGATGATAAAGGGTTCTTGCGCTTTCAAACAGTTGGTGGCTGGTGGTCACAAGTTATGTTAGCACAGCGTGTAACAATTGTTACGAGCAAAGGTGATGTAACAGGTGTCATTGGTTCAAAACCACCGCATATTTTACCAGCTGAAGTTCGTAAAAAGCCAGTTGATATTAAAGATATGTTTATTGATATTGGTGCTTCTAGTAAAGAAGAAGCGCTGGAGTGGGGCGTACGCCCAGGAGATCAAGTTGTACCATATTTCGAATTCCAAGTAATGAAAAATGAAAAAATGTTACTTGCGAAAGCATGGGACAACCGCATTGGCTGTGCAATTGCAATCGATGTGTTACAACAATTGAAAGATGAAAAACATCCAAATATTGTATACGGTGTTGGAACTGTACAAGAAGAGGTAGGTCTTCGCGGAGCGAAAACATCCGCACATTATATTCAACCTGATATCGCATTTGCAGTAGATGTTGGAATCGCTGGTGATACACCAGGAGTAAGCGACAAAGAAGCGCAAGGAAAAATGGGTGATGGCCCACAAATTATTTTATATGATGCATCTATCGTTGGACATAAAGGTCTTCGTGACTTCGTTGTTGGCGTAGCAGATGAATTAAATATTCCATATCAATACGATGCACTTCCTGGCGGCGGAACAGATGCAGGAGCAATTCATATTGCTGTAGACGGTATTCCAGCAATGGCAATTACTATTGCAACTCGCTATATTCATTCCCATGCGGCAATGTTACATCGCGATGATTATGAAAACACAGTGAAGTTAATTGTAGAAGTTGTGAAACGTCTTGATACTGAGGCTGTACATAACATTACATTTGATTAATACAAAAAAGAGCGAGAGGATAGCCTGTCGCTCTTTTTTATTAAAATGACCCCTTTAATCCAGCTGCTGTAAATGGACCTAAAATAATTAAACGAGCTAGCTGCAAGGCCATATAATGAGGTGTATATGGCATATTTTGTCTTAGCCATGAAATGATCATTCCTAAATGTGCACCTGTTACATAACTAATAAGGATGTCACGCGGTACAACTAACTGATCTTCGTTTGGTTGTGAAATAGAAAGACTAAGAAGCAAATTCGTTTGAATGGCTTTCATCATTCGAGAGGAAAACTTCGGAATCCCGTTCTCGCCAAGCATCACTTGATAAAAGAAAGCATTCTCAGCAATATGATTAAACAAAGAAAGAAAGACAGGATGAGGAGTATCGAGGGTAAGTTGAAACTCACTCTTATTTAATTCTTTCGGTTTGAGAATGTCTGCAAATGTGGTTAGCATTTCTTCGGTGCTTTTGTCTAGAAGGTCATATTTGTCATAATAATGGCTATAAAAAGTTGCACGGTTGACAGTTGCCTTTTCAGCAATATCTTGAACTGTAATGCTATCGAAACCTTTTTCGTGTATTAAAGATATAAGAGCATCACGAATTGCTTGTCTCGTTCGTTTTACGCGTGGATCGTTTGAGTTTTTAATAGACATTTTCACTCTCCTTGCTGAATTTTATTCATTTAACCAACAGATGTTTAGTAAAGTGTCGGTTAAACAACATACATATCCAAATTGTTGGTTGTAGATTCAAAATAATTATTTATAATTATAAACGATATTCCTTTAGAAAACAGCACCACTTGCATGTGGACAAAAACGGTTTTGTCATGCAAAAAGGTGTGATTTTTTTCATTAATGGTTAATATAATTAACAATTAATGAATATAAACAAAAGGGATATGAAATAGTTTAGAAAAAAATTATATGCGATATAAGGAGAGGAAAGCAATGAATCAGTTTCGAAGAATAATAATTATCAATATTATCACGTTAATTGTATTAGTTGGTGGTGGTGTTGGCGGTTATTACTATTACAATCAATCTCAAAATTATTTAAAAACAGAAAATGCAAAAATTGATGGAAAAATAATTCCAATCGCATCACCAGTAGCAGGGAAGTTAACAGAATGGAAAGCTGAAGCAGGTAAGAATTACAATGAAAACGATAAATTAGGTACTGTTTCTATAGTGGGACCAAACGGTGAGCAAACAGTGGATGTAACAATTCCGAAAAATGCAACTGTTGTTCAATCAAATGCAACAACAAATGCTTTTGTTGGAGCAGGTAGTCCAATTGCGTATGCATATGATATGAATGATTTATGGGTAACAGCAAATATTGAAGAAACAGATATTGATAGTGTACACAAAGGTCAAGAAGTAGACGTGTATGTAGATGCATATCCTGATACAACGTTAACAGGAAAAGTAGAACAAGTTGGTTTAACAACAGCGAATACGTTCTCTATGCTACCATCAAGCAATGCAACAGCAAACTATACAAAAGTAACACAAGTTGTACCAGTTAAAGTTTCTTTAGATCATAGCAAATCAGTAAATATTGTTCCTGGAATGAATGTGACAGTTCGTATTCATAAGTAAGGGGGGAAGATAAAATGTCCTCAACTTTAATTGTAGGATATGCATTATTTTGTATTGTCGTCTTCTTCCTTGTAAATCGTCTTTTAAGAAAGAAAAAAACGAACGCGGGAGAAGAAAAAGTCCCAGCCGTAAGTAAGATAGAAGCAAAGCAACCAGAACAAGAAGTTTCAAATGTTGTGGAATTAGAAACACCAAAAAAAGAAGTAGTAGAACAAGAAATACCGAAAATTACAAAAGAAGAACCCAAAAAAGAACCAAAAAAGCAATTGCCAGTAGAAAATGTAAATGTAAAAGCAGTTGTAGCAGTATTAATTCTCGGTATGTTCGTGTCAATTTTAAACCAAACAGTCATTAATGTTGCTTTGCCAGCATTAATGAATGAATTTAACGTATCCACTTCAACGGCACAATGGTTAACAACAGGATTTATGCTTGTAAATGGTATTTTAGTGCCAATTAGTGCGTTTTTAGTTTCACGGTTTACGTATCGTAAACTATTTGTAGCAGCGATGTTGTTCTTTACAGTAGGTTCTATTATTTGTGCTGTATCTGGAAGCTTCACGATGATGATGACAGGACGCGTGACGCAAGCAGTTGGAGCAGGGATTTTAATGCCAGTTGGTATGAATATTTTCATGACTTTATTCCCGCCTCATAAGCGCGGAGCAGCGATGGGGTTACTTGGGGTAGCGATGATTTTAGCACCAGCTATTGGACCAACTATAACAGGTTGGGTTATTCAAAATTACAATTGGAACTTAATTTTCTACGCGATGTTTGTCATTGGTTTATTTGTCACATTCCTATCTGTAAAATTCTTTACACTAGCTCAGCCAGTTTCTAAAACAAAGTTAGACATATTTGGCGTTATTAGTTCAAGTATTGGGCTTGGTAGCTTACTGTATGGATTTAGTGAAGCCGGAAATAAGGGTTGGAGCAGTGCGGAAGTTGTGATTTCACTTATCATTGGTGTAATTGGGATAGCGTTCTTTATTTGGAGAGAGATGACGACGGATAATAAGATGCTTGATTTACAAGTATTTAAATATCCAACGTTTACTTTCACATTATTAATTAACGCAATTGTAACGATGGCACTCTTTGGAGGTATGTTATTACTTCCTGTATATCTGCAAAATATTCGCGGCTTTACGCCAATTGAGTCAGGTTTATTGCTTCTTCCAGGATCATTAATTATGGGGATCATGGGACCAATTGCAGGAAAGTTATTTGATAAATATGGTATTCGTCCATTAGCGATATTTGGCTTGGCTCTTACAACATTTGCAACATATGAATTTACTAAGTTAACAATGGATACACCATATAGCGTCATTATGACGGATTATATTATACGTTCATTTGGTATGGCATTCATTATGATGCCAATTATGACAGCGGGTATGAACGCACTGCCAATGAAGTTAATTTCTCACGGTACTGCAACGCAAAATACATCAAGACAAGTAGCAGGTTCAATCGGTACAGCGATCTTAATTACAATTATGACGCAGCAAACAACAAATCACGTCGCAGATTACGGAAATATGCTAACGAAAACAAATCCAATTTTAGTGGATAAGGTACACGGAATGGGACAAAACTTAGCAGCGGTTGCTGGATCAGCACAAGCTGGAGATGTGATGAGCACGCAACTATTATTCGGACAAATTTCGAAGCTGTCTGCGATTAACGGTATTAATGACGCATTCTTAATTGCAACAATATTAGCGGGTATTGCTTGGGTATTATCACTATTCTTACCATCAGGTAATAAGCCAAATCGAAAAGCAGGGAATTAATTTCTCTGCTTTTTTCTTTTGGATATTATAAAAAAATATGGATAATTGATAGAAATAAACCGCCATTATGCAATCATAATGGCGGTTCATTCAGTACAAGAAAGAACATGTATTAATTGTGATGTGAAGCAGAATAGCGGGAACGATAGAGTTCGTTTGTTTATATAATAAAGAAGCAAAGAGACCAGTAATAAAGGCGCCCACCATAATTCCAACTGAATACGTATGAGCGATACCGAATAATAAACTCGAAATGATAGCAGCTGGCCAAAATGTGAATTTCTCTCCAAAGAAACGTAAAAGTATGCCTCTGCATATTAGTTCTTCTTTAATAGGTGCAAGTAATCCAACTGTAAGAATTAGTAAGAATTTGTACTGTTCTAACGTAGCAAAATTTAATGCATCTACTTGCTCTTGTACCGAATTAGGGAAAATTTTATCTAGTATAACAAGGTCGATAAAAATACCGATAGCGTAATAAAGGAGTATGTATATATACGTACGAAAAGATTTTAAACATTGAAAATCAATCGCTGGTAATACTAGAGTTTTAAGTGGTTTATACTTTGCGATATATAGCATTAAAAAGAATAGGGCTATGAATTCATAACTAATACTTTCAAGTGACTCAAGTAGAGGAGTATGTGTATTTGGGCGAACATATTTATATAACTCGATAGGGAGTATAGTGAAAACTCCATTAATCATTGGAATAACGAGAATGATCATTAACAGGATTCCAAAAAATTCAAGCCAAGATGTTTTCGTTTGCTGTTCTATTTGTATATGTGTTTGCAAAGTCTTGCTCCTTTCTAGTAGTAGTAGTAATTTGACTTTGTGTATCCCTTGTTTATGTTAAAAACGCGAGCATATTATTCATCATATGAAATAATATAGCAGGAATAATAGAATTTGTTTTTTTATATAATACAGCCATAAATATCCCCGTCATAAAAGCGCTGGCCATAACACCTAAAGAATATGTATGGGCGATTCCGAAGATGAAACTGGATCCAATTGCTGCTATCAAAAATGGAAAACGTTGCTGGAAAAATTGAAGAATGACTCCACGGAAAATAAGTTCTTCAATAATAGGGACGAAAATCGCACCTTCTAAAATTAGTAGAGTTTTATATTGTTTTAAAGTATTTAAGTTTAAAGCTACATCTTGTTCCTGCGTTGCATGAGGAAATATCTTAGAAATTATAAATATATTAATC
>Ga0209025_1000933_pt1 | contig 44572 bp, 59 predicted proteins | sample AraplaMF_Col_mLB_FD_184256 | JGI IMG/M metagenome (GOLD analysis project Ga0209025, IMG submission 184256) | Arabidopsis root microbial communities from the University of North Carolina, USA - plate scrape MF_Col_mLB (SPAdes) (version 2) | ecosystem: Host-associated > Plants > Roots > Endosphere... | reverse complement strand
TCCGTCGCGGCCTCTATAACGGCACCGCAGACGGCGTCATCGGCCCGCGCACCAGCGCCGCCATCCTGTTCTTCGAGGAAACCGTCGGCATGCCGCAGAGCGGCGACGCCACGCCGGATGTGCTCGCCGCCCTGAAGACCGATTCCATCGGCCCCTCGACCATCCCCGCCGAAAAGCCGCGCGAGGACGTCACCTCCCAGGCCTCGGCCGAAGACCCGGTCGCTGCCGCAATCCGCAGCGCCGAAAAGCAGGTGAAGACCGCACCCGCCGCCCCCAAGCAGGTCACCTCCGGCGAGCTCACCAGCGTCGACCTGGTCCTGAAGATCCAGAAGGGCCTCGCCAACATGGCCTACGCCAATGTCGGCGTCGACGGCGTCGCCGGCGAACAGACCCGCGCCGCCATCCGCCACTTCCAGAAGCACTATAATCTGCCCGAGAATGGTGAGCCGAACGAGGCGGTACTGAAGAAGCTCAAGGAAATCGGCGCGATTTAGCGCTGAGTCGGAATTCATGCCAGGATTGAATTGATTGCGGCCATACCCGCCAAGGGAAGTACGATTTGCGCAAAAATGGTACGTATGCGTTTTGCAACTAATGACAGATTGTCGCAGCAGAGCTTTTCTCCAAAGGTGCGGAAATACTCTGATTTCGCCTATTTTTCTATTTAAGTTGCTGTAAATATAGGAAAACGAAGCCGACTGCACTCTTGGTGCCTCGTATCCATTGATACTTTATTAGAGATCAATGGATGATGCTCACAAAAATATGATATAAATTCCGGGTGCACTTGGTGCTATTCATCCAAGTGCGACCGGGGGGCCAGTGAGGAGCATAACACTGTGACCTATTTAACGCATTCCCGCATCTGAAAGATACCAGTCGGATGGTATCTTTCTCTCGTCGCCACGCAGCGGGCAGTCAGGCACGCCCTTTCACCGGGCCGCAGCCTTCCCCCGCCAGGATCAATCAAATGCTGCGCGAACCTTCCTATGGCGGGTTGGGTGAACAGGACGGTTCCGACCGCGCCATGTATCGCTCGATCGCCTCGATCGCCGATCTTGAAAATCCGCGGCTTTATAAAGCCCTTCATGATCATTTCGCCGCGGTCTATCCCGTCACGGCCAAGACCGGCGCTTCCGAGTTTCATCTCGGCGGAGGCCAGACCTTCCGCCTGCATCGCGGGCTGAATGATCTCAGTTTCGAGATCACCTATACCGATATTTCCCGTTTTGCGGCGGTTACGCGTTCGCTCAACTCCAGAACGAAGAAATATGCCAAGGGTGGTCTGCAGTGGAGTACCTCGCGCGTTGCTGCTCCCAAGCAACTCCTGGCGCTCCCGCGTCCGCTCGACGAGCCGCGTGCTCCCGAAGACGTGCTGATGTCGATCTTTCATCTCGACCTGAACGACTCGGCCGAGACGGAACGCAGAATCACCACATGCATTGCCGCTCTCTATCCATCCGGCCCGCGTTTGGGCGGCGGACAGCAGAGCAATGATGCCCAGACCACCATGTCCAATCTGGCAGACTGGCTCTCCTTTCAGGATGTCCGGCAAATTCTCCAGGTCGACGACGCCGATCACGCCGCCACAATGCTGATCTCAATGATGTTTGGCGGCTTTGCTTCCCGCATGAGCGCGGGCGAGGGCCTGCCCGACAGGGCCGCTCTCACCGGCTATCTGAAAAGCTGCATCCAGCTTTTCGTCCGCGGCTGCAGCCGCCACGACGCCTGAAATTGCTGAGGTCCGGCCGCGTCTCTCGCGGCCGGCTCACAATCCTGGTTTTTCTTGTGACGTCATAATCAGACAAAATCCGCCATGGGAAGGAGCTGTTCTAGCTCGTTGCTTTTGTTAATTTTTTCTTAATGCGACCACCCGGTTATGCACAGCAAGCCCGCTCCGGATGGTCGAAATGTGGTAAAAATACAACGAGAGAAACTTCCGGCATAATTTTGGTACGGCAACGTTTATTAAATAATTGACGACTCCGGGGCCTCCTGTTCATATCCAGCCCGTGACCGAAGCAAATGTTCGGAAACGCATGGCGGACTGAAATTTCAGGGGACCGCATCCATCGCGCTAAGCAAAGAGCCAACCTTGGGGTTGGCCTCTGGAACGGAGACAGAAAATGAACATCAAGAGCCTCCTTCTCGGCTCCGCTGCTGCCCTCGCAGTAGTATCCGGTGCACAGGCTGCCGACGCTATCGTCGCCGCCGAACCGGAAGCAGTAGAATACGTCAAGGTCTGCGACGCCTACGGCACCGGCTACTTCTATATCCCGGGCACCGAAACCTGCCTCAAGATCGCTGGCTACATCCGTTTCGACGCTGGCTTCGGCTTCGGCGACGCATACGACAACAACGGTGGCCAGGACTGGGCTGATCACACCCGCGCTGAACTTTCGTTCGACACCAAGAGCGATACCGAATACGGCACGCTGACGGGCCGCATCGCCCTCCAGGGCAACTACAACGGCGCAACGATCCCGACGAGCGGCATCACCGGCGGCGCAAGCACGACGATCGGCACCGAAGGCAACTCCGTCATCATCGACGAAGCCTACCTGGAACTCGGCGGCTTCCGCGCTGGTAAGTTCGCAAGCTGGTGGGATAACGACTTCACCGGTGAATCCGACAAGATGTCGAATAACACCAACTTCAACGCTGTTCGCTACACCTACGACGCTGGCGACTTCTACGCTGGTCTCGCTCTGGAAGAGCTCGGCGGCATTGATGGCCGTACGATCACGCTGCCGGACGGAACAACTGTTGTTTCCCCGGCTACAAGCCTCGACAACAACAGCCTCGGCATCGACGCTTCGGTCGGCGGCAAGTTCGGTGCGTTCACCTGGCAGGTCTACGGTGGTTACAGCCAGCGTGAAGAAGAAGGCGCCGTTACCGCCCGCATGTCTGCTGACATCGGCCCCGGCACCCTCGAAGGCGCTGTTGTCTGGTCGTCCGGCCTGAACTCCGAAACCTTCACCAACAACTACGATCAGACCGGCGAGTGGACCTTCGTTGCTGAATACCAGCTCAAGGCAACCGACAAGCTGACGATCACCCCGGAAGTCCAGTACACCGCCAACATCATTCCGGATGCTAACGGCAACTGGGATACGGGCCACATGTGGCGCGCTGGTGCTACCATGGACTATAAGATCGTAGACAACCTCTCGACCCGCGTTTCTGCTACCTACGTCAACGAAAACTACGGCAACGCTGGTGGTTCGGCTGACTGGGTTGAAGGCTTCTTCCGCCTGCAGCGCGACTTCTAATCATACGCCAATACCGATTTAGATTGACCTCCAAATCGGTTTCGAAAGGAGAGCCCGGGTTCCCACCGGGCTCTTCTTGTTTTCACTGAATGAGTTTGCTTAGGGTAGGCGCGCGGACACGCCGTTTACGGCAGCAGGCCGTTGGCAAAAATCTTCAGGCTCGATCCCAGATAAGCCTTGGTGCGCTTGGCGCGCACATCGAGATCGGCGCCGGTGCGGTCGATGCTGAGGCTGCCGAAGACGATGCCGATCAGCATCGTGGCTGCGGCATCGGCATCGATGGAAATGATCCGGCCCTTGTCGCTCAGCCCTCGCAGCCAGCTGGCGAGCTCGGCGCGTGCCATGTCGAAATCCTGGCGCAGCTGCGGCACGAATTCGGTGGCTTCCCAGGCGACTTCGGCGAGGAAATACTGGCGCATGTTGGCGGGGCTCGGCGCCTCGCTGTCATCGACAGCGAAGACCTGGCCGAGCAGCGTGTCGAGTGCCGCGCCGTCCACTGCGTCCGGAAAATTGAAGACGGAGCCGCTCCGCGCCTTCAAGGCTGCGGAGAGCAGGTCGCCCTTGGCTTCATAGAAATCGTAGAAGGTCCGCTTGGAGATGCCGCAGCGCGCCGCGATGATGTCGACGGTCGTGTTGGCGTAGCCGAGTTCGATGAAGACGTCGGTGCCGGCCTCGATGATGTCGGCCTGGCGCTGGTCTAGATCGATGCTCTTCGGTCGCCCGCGCGGCCGCTTCTGCTTTTCTTCGGTGTTCGAGCTCACATTTCCCCTGCGCGCGCACGTGTTATTTTCATCCCTGCGGCACTGATACATGAAGAGGCGCGGCGGGTACAGCGCCTCAATGTCGCGAATATGTTACAGGGATTTGACTGCCTGCGTGAATATCGTTGCACCGAAAAATATTGCGTGCGATCCGTCAGGTGATAAGTTCCCTGACGACAAGGCGAGAGGGCGATTTTCGATTGGCCTCCGCTCCGGGGGATTGAATGGAAAGCGCCTACAGACGCCGCAAGCAGCCTGAGCTCGTCAGGCGCAACCTGCTCGATGAGGCAAGGAAGCTTGCCGTCACCGAGGGTCTTGCCGCGGTCACCATGCAGGCCGTCTCGGAAGCCGCCGGCGTCACCAAGGGTGGCTGTATCCATCATTTCCCGAGCAAGAAGGATCTGATCGAAGCCGTCTTCGACGAACTCCTGCAGGCGATCGACAAGGATATCGAGGGCCGCATGGCGCGCGATCCCGAGCCCTATGGTTCTTTCACCCGCGCCTATATCAATTCCGTCTTCGACAAGAACGAGCGGATGAACGGCGGCCATTGGGCGCCGCTGACCATCTCGGCGCTGACCGATCCCTATCTGCGCACGCTGGTTGCCGATTGGGCCAATGCCCGCGCCGAACGCCACAGCGCCACCGATGGCGACATGCATCTGCGTATTGCTCGTTTTGCCGCCGACGGCATCTGGCTCGCCAATCTCTATAGGGTCGATATCTCCGACGCGGAGAAGATCAAGGCCGACCTTCTCTCGGTCACCGAAAGGCCACGGGCAAAGGTCTGATACCGCCGCCTACAACCTAAGTCTAAGCCCCCGTAATTTTTGCAACTTGTTAACCATAATGCCTGACGCTCCGCTAATGTACCGGGGGGAGCTTTGTCATGCAGGCAATGAGGGCGGTCGATGTATCTGAAGAGGGGAATGCGCAGCCGGAGGACCCGGCCTTGCGGCATATCCTGTCGAAGCTGGCCGAGGAGGCGTCGACGCTCGGCATAGACCTTGTCGATATTGCCGGTGCCATCCAGGACATGGCGGCGATGTCCGCCCGCCACGCCAATGCCTTCGACGACGTGACGCGCACGGCGCTTTCGATTGCCGAAACCAACCGGGCGGTTGCCGTGTCGCTGCGCGAGACAGACCAGACCGCCGCCGATGCCCGCCACATGCTGAAGGAATCTGCCGGGCGGCTCTCGGGGTCGGTCGAGGAGATCGGCCATATGCTGCGCTCCTCCGAGGAGATCAGCGCCGAGATCAGCACGTTTGCCCGCTCGCTCTCCGATGTCGATACCGTCGCCGGCGAGATCGGCACCATCGCCCGCCAGACCAACCTGCTTGCCCTCAATGCGGCGATCGAGGCGGCGCGGGCCGGTGAGGCAGGCAAGGGCTTTGCCGTCGTCGCCTCCGAGATCCGCGCCCTCTCGCTGCAGACCTCCAAGGCGACCGGCCTGATCCAGGAAACGCTCGATCAGCTGCGCGCCAAGATCGGCAGGCTCTCGGCCGCCGGCAGCGGCGCGCGCGATAGTGCCGCCAGCGTCAAGGAGAAGTCGCAGGCCATGCACGGCGCCTTTCACAGCATGGAGCAGGTGATCACCCAGATCCTCGACAGCTCCTCGGTCATGGCCAACACGACCGAAGCGGTCGATCGCCAATGCGCCGGCTTCGTCGCCGCGCTCGGCGAAATGTCGGCCGAGGTGCTGGAATCGAACGGCAAGCTGCAGCACGCCGCCAAGCGCGTCGATAGCGTCGTCGGCCTGTCGGAAAAGCTGGTGCAGCTGACGGCGAGCGCCGGTGTCGAAGCCGCCGACAGCCGCTGGATCGCCCGCGCCCAATCGGTCGCCGCCGACATCGCCGCCGCCTTCGAGCGGGCGCTGTCATCCGGCCAGATCCGCCTGGAAGCGCTCTTCGACCGAAACTATCGGCCGATCCCCGGCACCGATCCGGTGCAGCTGATGGCAGGGTTTACCGAACTCACCGACCGTCTTCTGCCGGCGATCCAGGAGCCGGTCGCCACATCCGACGAGCGCATCGCCTTCTGCGCCGCAATCGACGAAAACGGCTACCTGCCGACCCACAATCGCAAGTTCTCCGAGCCGCAGCGCCCCGGCGACACCGCCTGGAACACCGCCAACTGCCGCAACCGCCGCATCTTCAACGATCGCGTCGGCCTCTCGGCAGGCAGAAGCACCGCACCCTTCCTGGTGCAGACCTACCGGCGCGACATGGGCGGCGGCAATTTCGTGATGATGAAGGACATCTCCGCCCCGATCACCGTCCGCGGACGGCATTGGGGTGGGTTGCGGCTGGCGGTCAAGGTCTAGCGTAACCGCCGCCTGTTGCCCTATACGAAGCATATGAGACTCCGCACCGACATCTTCGTTTCCGCCCTGCTGCGCCGGGTCTTCGCCATGGGCGATTTCGCCGCCGTGGAGAAGAAGGGCGCGGAAGAGGCGGGCGCGGTCTTCATCCGCCAGCATTTCCGCGACGGGCTGGAGACGCTGTACGGCCCGGCGCCGCAGAGTTTCTTCGATGAGGAGGAGAGTGCCGGACGGCTGTTCGAGATCCGCCTCGACCGGCAGGAGCCGGATGCCGTGCGCGAATTGCTGGAGCGCGAGCGCAGGTTCGATCCCGATCTGTGGATCGTCGAGCTCGAAACGGCAGATGCGGCATCGCTGCTGCCGCTGGCGGTAGAAAAGAAGAACCCGCTCTGAAAGAGATCAGCGGCGGCCGACGGTCTTCAGGTCGCGGGCCGGCGGTATCAGGCGTGCCGTGCGGGAGATCGCGCCGGCGGCGGCAGGCGCGGCAGGGTTTTCGCCTTCTTCCGGCTTGTAGGTATAGCTGTCGGCGCGCCGCCAGGCTTCCACCCGCTCATGGCATTCTTCCGGATCGAGCGCATCGAGCACCATCCAGGCGCGGGTCACGCTGTGCTGCGGTTCGGCGAGATGCGGATAGAGCTTTTCCAGGACGAAGACGGCATCGAGAAAGCCCATGCCGAGGCTGACGAGCGTGGTGGCCAGCTGCTGACCGGAGAGATCGAGCATGATGCGCTCGGCAAGCCAGCGGCTGGCGGACAGCGCATCGGCAAGCGTGCTGGCAAAGTGGCTCGCCTCGCGCGAGCGGGCAAAGCGCACCAGCAGCGCTTCCTGGATGTCGGAGATCGTCCTGAGGCCCAGCCGGTCGTCGTCATCGCGGCCGAGATGGTTGGCGAGACCGCGGATCTTCTGGCGCATCGCCTCTTCATTGGCGAGGCGCTCGGCAAAGTCAGGATCGACGGCCGGCGGTTCGGTTGCGACGGGCGCAAAGACCGGCGCCGGCGCCGCGGCCAGCTGTTCCTCGATGGCCGGAAGCGGCAGGTCGGCGGGCGAGGGGCGGGCGGTCGCCTGGCGCAGCGCCACCAGCGCATCGATCACCTTCGGCGAGAGGTTGTCGCGGCTGACGATGGCGCGGATATGGGCGGTGCCCTGCGTGCGGGCGATCATGATCAGCGTGTCGTCGCTGACCGCCTGCGAGGCCGTCAGAAACGGTGCGGCAACGGCGATCGGCAGGTTGCCGATGAACAGAGCCACGGCCTGCGGAATGACCGGGCATTGCGAGAGCGCGGCGACGGCCTGGCGGCGGGCTTCGTCGGAAGAGGCCTGGAACAGCGGGGTAAAGAGCTCGGCGAACTGGCGCAGCTCGGATCGCGTCGGATGCACCAATCCCTCGAAGCTGCTCACGGTTGCCATCAACACCACGTCCTTCTTGCGGCTGGCCATAGGCCCTTCTAGGTCTCTAAACCGGTCACGCACAAAGAATACCCCGGAAACGCCGATACTGAGGGATCGAATGTGCCGGCTGGACGGAGGCCGGGCTCAGACGAATATGAACAAATCCTACACCGGCAGGGTTAATGCTTGCTGAAGATTTTAATCAAATGCGCAGCAATGGCACACGCAGGACGTGTTGTGGCGGGGATGGCGCACAAACAGAAAGCGCCCCGCTGATACGAGGCGCCACACTTGCCCGGATCGCTCCGGTCCGGAGTTTAATGTCAGAGGCCCTTGTGGGCGCGCAGAGCCATCAACAGCTTTTCGCCGTCATTATGGCCCGACTGATAAAGGTCGAGTGCCGCCGAAGCCGCAAACTGCGCCTCGGGGCTTTTGATATCCAGACGCTTTTCTGAGCACCACGCATCGAGCGCGCCACGCAGCACATCCAGGTCTTCAGGAGAGAATGTCGGATTCATAAACAAAGACATTTTCCGCCCTCCGTATCTACGGCAAGAGCATGGGTTGTCTCTCAAGCGGTCATCGCCATACAACTTTTGACCGATGCGGCGACCATACGCCTATTCGGACGAACTGCAATTGATATTTTGGTGACGCAAATCGGCAACACATCCTTATGACGTAAAGGTGATCGGCTATACTTGCTCAAGTCCATGAATTCATGAGTTTTTTCTAATTAAATCTGACTTATTGCCGCCTGAAACTAAAAGCCAGCTCGCAGCGTTAATTGAACAGCCCTAAAAGGGACTGTCGGAAGGCAGAAATATTAGGAGACTGTTAACTATCGTATGTCTCAATTCGGACAGGAACGGCGCGGTTCGATATTCGGCCGTCAAGATTCCACATCACGGTATTCACATCAGGTGCCGTGAGAAAGGCGCGAATGACCTCGGGAGTTCCGGCATTCGAGGACGCGCTGGCCCGCACAGGCGGGCAGGGTGAAATCCGCTTTGCTTCATCCGTCTCGGGCAGTGCATGGAGACGAGAATGGCCACTATAGTCGCATTGGCTGACCGGCGCTCTCAACAGCGGCGCCGCAAGGACCGGGAGCCCGTCGAGGCTCAGATATTGCTGTTCACCGGCGTTCGCTACGAGCGTCTCGTGGAGAGCCCGAAGCGCCGCGCGCCGTCACGCGCATCGCGTGTAAAGAGCAAGTCGGTCTAATTGCCAGAACCGTAGGTTTCGCAGCCTGCCTCGGTGAGAAAATTCCTGGCTGCGTCATCGAAACTCGCCTGCGGCGCCAGAGTGCGCAGCACCGCATAGCCCTCGTTATGCGTCATTTCCACCAGGATGGTCTGCTGCAGATCGGCAGGCAGCGACTTGCGGAGCTCCGTCAGCTTGATCGGGCTGGCGGCAAGCACATCGAGCGCCCCACCCACCGACGTCCTGTCATTCATGCTGAACACCTCGTTAGAGGCGCCGTCATAAACGGCGATCGACCAGAAGGGCACGCTGCCCCTGGCAGTGAAGCGCACCGGCCCGTCCTCGAGATCGAAGGAGCAGACGGCGGTGCGCACGAAGGGATCGCTGTTGGACAGCCCGGCATCGTCATAATTGGACGACAGCAGATAGAATTTGTTCGGATCGCCCTCGGCCATCACCCGCGTCTCGGCATCCTTGCCGGTGAAATGCGGCAGCGCCAGGATGATGACGAGATGCAGCAGGGCGGCGCCGAACAGGCCGGTGACGATGGCGAAGATCATCCTAAGCATTGCCGCACCCGGTCTTTTCGAGCTTCGGCATCGAGAGATCGATGACGCCGGAGCTGCCGGCGGTCGGCGTGTCGAACAGCGTCAGCACCAGCCGGAAGGTGCCGGCCGCCGGCAGCGCCAGCCAGTTGCCGGGCCGGGCATGGGCCGAAACATCGATCACGAAGCCGCTGTCGGGCTGGCGCAGCACGGTCCAGGAATTCAGCGCACCGGGCAGGCCGGGGCGGACGGAGGCGGGATTGCCGCTATTGTCCGACGTATAGAGCGTCCAGAGCCGGGCGGCCGGCGTCTGCCCGCTGATCCGGTAGCTGCAGCCCGCATTCAGCCGCTCGCCGCCATCATCGACGCTCGCCGTGAAGGTCAGCCCCTCGGCGCTGCCGTAAAGCAGCTTGCCGGCCCGCGCCCGGTGCGATTTCGCATAGGGGTCGGCATCGACAGTCTGCAATTCCGGAAAGGCTTCCCAGGCGCCGAGCTTGATGGCACCGAAGCCCTGCGTCACATCGAGCGCATACCGCGAAACCATGATCCCGCCGCCGAAAGCGACAATCAGCATGATCGCGATAAATAGCGGAAATCGAAACACTGCATGCCCTTGAGATCAAATCAGGTGAAAGGGTTAGCACTGATTCTGGCGGGGTGGAATGGTGGGCGATGCTATGTTCCATCTCGGACGCCCATAACGCATTGCGTTATATAACGTGCTGCGTTATGATTTCTGCATGATCGGAAGCTTTGCTGACGCTGAAACCGAGAGAATTTGGGGAGGCGAGAGAAGCCGAAAGCTGCCTGCCGATATGCAGCCGGTTGCCTTGCGCAAGCTGCGTCTGATCAACGGCGCCCGGGTGCTCGATGACCTTCGCGTCCCGCCGGGAAATCGTCTCGAAGCCTTGAAAGGCAATCGGCGAGGCCAGTATTCCATTCGCATCAACGACCAGTGGCGCATCTGCTTCCGCTGGCAAGAAGGAACGGTACACGATGTCGAAATCGTCGATTATCATGGATGAGGCCGAGCTTCTCCCCAACCCGCATCCGGGCGTGATCCTGCTCGAGGAGTTCCTGAAGCCGATGGCACTCAGCCAGAATGCTCTGGCGCGGGCGATCCACGTGCCGCCGCGGCGCGTCAATGAGATCGTGCTTGGCAAGCGAGACGTGACGGCTGATACAGACCTGCGGCTTGCCCGCTATTTCGGTCTTTCGGAAGGGTTTTTTCTCGGTCTGCAGGCGGATTTCGATCTCATGGAGCGGCGGCGGCAGATCGGCGATGTACTGTCGTCGATCATGCCGCATGCGGCGTGAGTTTTTGAGGGGTAGCCGACGTGGTGCCCGTGGCCCCCTCATCCGCCCTTCGGGCACCTTCTCCCCGCTGGGGAGAAGGGACGTGCCGCGAACTCGAGCTTCCCCTCTCCCCTCGGGGAGAGGGCAGGGTGAGGGGGCTCCAAGCACAGCGGTCCGCTATCGTCTGAATGAAAGTGAACGCACGTGAGCAAGGGCCACCCCATCACTCCACACTCGCCACCTTCTGCGCCTCGAGCGGGGCCGCGTCCTTCAGCTTCTCGCCGAGGTCCTTCAAGATCTTCGTGCTCTCCACCGACAGCATGCGCGGGCGTACCAGTTGGGGGATGCCGTCGGCGGGTTTGGCGGCGGCGGTCTTGGCGGCGTCCTTGGGCGACGGCAGCGGGTTTTCGATGCCGGGGATCGGGCGCAGCACGACGCCCTGGTGGGCGTAGTCCATGGCGCGCTTGAAGGTCATCGCTGGCAGCGAACCGCCGGTCATGTTGTTGGTCGAGGTATAGTCGTCGTTGCCGAACCAGACGGCCGTCGTGTAGTTGCCGGTGAAGCCGACGAACCAGGCGTCGCGATAGGCCTGCGTCGTGCCGGTCTTGCCGGCGGTGACGATGCCGTTGTCGAGTGCTGCCTTGCGGGCGGTGCCGACATAGGGGATGCGGCTCAGCATCTGGTTCATCTCGTCGTCGGCCTTTTCCGACAGCACCCGCTTTGCCGGCGGCTCGTCGCGGTCGAAATCGTAGAGCACGTCGCCGTCGTAATCGAGGATCTGGGTGATGCCGTGGCGGCGCGACTGGTAGCCGCCGGCCGGGAAGACGGCATAGGCGGTGGCCTGATCGAGCACCGTCACTTCGGACGTGCCGATCGGGATCGTCACGTCGTCACGCACCGGCGATTCGACGCCCATCGCTTTGGCCATGGCGCGGATCGGCTGGATGCCGAGCTTTTCCTTGGCGAGCCGCACCGGAATGGTGTTGATCGACTGGGCGATCGCCGTTTCCAGCGTCACGCGCCCGGCATAGCGGTTTTCGTAATTGTGCGGGCTCCAGTTGCCCCAGGAAATCGGCGCGTCGACGATCGTCGTCTTCGGCGTCATACCGCTCTCCATGGCCACCGAATAGGTATAGACCTTGAAGGAGGAGCCCGGCTGGCGCAGCGCCTTGGTGGCGCGGTTGAACTGGCTTTCGCCGTAATCGCGGCCGCCGACCATGGCGCGCACGGCGCCGCCGTTTTCGATCATCACCATCGCGCCCTGCTTGGCGTGATAGCTCTCGCCGTACTCGCGCAGCGACGTCTCGACCGAATCTTCGGCCGCCTGCTGGATGCCCATGTCGATGGTGGTGCGCACGACGAGCGAATGCTGGTGGAAGCGCGAGGCGAGCCGCTGCACTTCGTCGAAGGCCCAATCGAGGAAGAAGTCAGGGGCTTCCTGCTCGTTGCGGTCGATCGCGGTCGCCGGATTGCGCCTTGCGGCGATCACCTGTCCCTCGGTCATCAGCCCGCTCTGGACGAGATTGGTCAGCACCTCGTTGGCGCGGGCGCGTGCTGCCGGAAGATTGACATGCGGCGCGTATTTCGCCGGCGCCTTGAACAGGCCGGCCAGCATGGCGCTTTCGGCCAGATTGACGTCGGTGATGTTCTTGCCGAAATAGAACTGCGCCGCCGCCGCAGCCCCGAAGGTGCCGCCGCCCATATAGGCGCGGTCGAGATAGGTGGCGAGGATCTCCTTCTTCGACAGATTGGCCTCCAGCCACAGCGCCAGAAAGGCCTCGGTGATCTTGCGGTCGATCGAGCGCTCGTTGGACAGGAACAGGTTCTTCGCCAGCTGCTGCGTCAGCGTCGAGCCGCCCTGGACGACTTCGCCGGCCTGCGCATTGGTGACCAGCGCCCGGAACAGGCCGATGACGTCGATGCCGAAATGGTCGAAGAAGCGGCGGTCTTCGGTGGCCAGCACCGACTTGATCAGGCTGTCGGGCAGCTCGTCGATCGGCACCGAGTTCTGGTGGATGACGCCGCGATGGCCGATGACATTGCCGTATCGGTCGGTGAAGGTAACGGCGAAATCGCCGCGATTGCGCCAGTCTTCCTTGGTCGCCTCGAAGGCGGGCTGGGCGAGCGCCAGCATCAGGACGGCGCCGACGGAGCCGAGGGTGAGGCCTTCGCCGCCGAGTTCGAAGACGATGCGCTTCCAGCCGCGCACCCGGAAGCGGCGGAAGAAGATGGTGATGTCTTCCCAGATTTCGGCAGCGCGGAAGCCGGCGTTCCAGACCGTGGAATCGATCCAGGAATCGATCTTCAGCAGCAGATGCCTGCTCTTCGGCTGCTTTTCCGGCGTTTCAGGATCCTGCACGTTGTTCTTCCCGCCCGATCGCGCTTGACGGCTGGCCCCCCAGGCGTCAGAGCAGAGCCTAACCCGGCCCGCATTTGGTATTGCACTCTTCTATAAGCGCAGCATGCTGAATGATTGATTGATTTGCCAGACGATAACAAGAGACGCAGCCGGCCTCACGCGAATTTGCGGCGCCGCTGTTGCAGAAACGAAATGATGGAAGATACGCCCTTCTGGAAGCGCAAGACGCTGCCCGAGATGACCAAAGAGGAATGGGAGAGCATCTGCGACGGATGCGGGCTCTGTTGTCTCAACAAGCTCGAGGAATGGGACTCGGGCGATATCTATTTCACCTCGGTGGCCTGCAAGCTGCTCGATGGCGAGAGCTGTCGCTGTTCCAACTACGAGAAACGCTGGGACTTCGTGCCCGATTGCGTGCAGCTGACCAAGGAAAACGTCCCCGATATCGCCTGGCTGCCGCCGACCTGCGGCTACCGGCTGATCAACGAGGGCGAGGACCTCTACTGGTGGCACCCGCTGGTCTCCGGCGACCCCGAGACCGTCCACCAGGCCGGCATTTCCGCCCGCGGGCGGACGATCAGCGAGACGGAGATCGACCCCGAAGCGCTCGAGGACTACGTCGTCGACTGGCCGCTGACGGTGGGCAACGACTCGAAGGAGCGGCCGGAATAGACCGGCCGCAGCTGCCGCTACTTCGTGTATTTCTCCAAAGCCTCGATGAGCCTCAGCCCGGCCTCGGCGCGCGCCGTGTTCGGGTAGTTGCGGTTGGCGAGGACCGTCAGGCCGATGCCTGATTTGGGCGCCAGGACCACGTAGGCGCCGAAGCCGCCGGTGGCGCCGGTCTTGTTCATCAGTACGGATTTCTGTGGGGGAAGCGGTGTCTTCAGCGCTTTGACCGGCTGGCTTTCGAGGCTCATCTGGCTGGAATTGCCGTCGGTGAGCTGCTTCGCCTTGACCGGCCAGGGATACTGCTCCCAGACCATGTCCTGGGTGTACTGCGCGGTGGTGAAATAGCCGGTATGGGTCTGGCGGATGGCGGCGGCGAGATCGGGGGCGAGGCCATCCTGGTCGAGGTTGAGCTCGAGGAAATGCGTCATGTCGCGGATCGTCGTCTTGATGCCATAGGCCTCGTCGTCGAGGACGCCGGGATTGACGCGGATCGGGCGGTTGTCCTTGGAATAGCCGTAGGCATAGCGGTCTGCGGCGTCCTGGGGAACTGAGATGAAGGTGCTCTTCAGGCCGAGCGCCGGGAAGAGCTGCTTCTCGGCGGCCTCGCGGTAGCTGCCTGCAAGGCGCTGGCCGGCGATGCGGCCGAGCAGGCCGATGCTGATATTCGAATAGGAGCGCATCGTGCCCGGCCTGTAGGGCGGCTTCCAGCTTTTGAGATAAGCCGTCAGTTCGGCGTCGTTGGTGACGTTGTCGGGGACCTGCAGCGGCAGGCCGCCGGATGTATGGGTGGCGAGATTGACGAGGGTAATCTCGTCGAAGGCGCTGCCCTTCAGTTCCGGCAGGTAGGTGGAGGCGGGGTCCTTGAGGGAGATCAGGCCGCGCTCGGCGGCAAGCGCCGCGAGCGTCACGTTGAAGACCTTGCTGACCGAGCCGAGCTCGAAGATCGTTTCCGTCGTCACAGGCGTTTTCGCTTCGCGGGAGGCTTCGCCCGACACATAGAAAAATTGCTTGCCGCCGATCGAAACGCCGATCGCCACGCCCGGGATGTCATAGGTCTTGATGACAGGCTGGAAGGCGCGGGCGGCGATTTCCTGGAAGGCCTTGTCCGTCAGTTCGGCAGCGTGAAGCTGCCCGGCCGCGCAAAACGGACTTGCGGAAAGGGAAAGCGCGATCAGGCAATGTCTCGTCTTCATGGGCGGCTCCTTGCGATGCATCCGGCTGAGATCCCGGTGCAGGGTCGATAGCGCGCGCCGCTGGCCTGCCGCAAACGATAAGAACTCGCGGGAGACCCTAGATAAATTTGGGCTTGGGCGCCGGTTCGCCCTATGCGGCGCAGACGCGGCGAACGCAGGCGCGCAGCCAGCGATGCGCCGGATCGGCATCCATGCGCGGATGCCAGAGCAGCGAAATGGTGATCTCCGGGGCCGCGAAGGGCAGGGCGAAACTGGCAAGACCGGCGCGCAGATTGCCGGTGTAGCGCTCCGGCACGCTGGCGGCGAGATCGGAGGCGCGGGCGAGCGCCAGCGCTTCGGAAAAGCTGCCGACGGCGGTGACGATCCGGCGTTTGCATCCGGTGGCTTCCAGGGCGGCATCGACCGGGCCGCTGTCGAGACCGCGGCGCGAAATCTGGATATGGCCGCAGGCCGCATAGCGCTCGGCGGTGATGTCACCTTCGGTCAGCGGATGGCCGCTTCTGACGACGCCGACGAAGCGGTCGCGAAACAGCGCCTGGCTGCGGATTTCCGGGCCGGTCTCCTCGCCGATCACCCCGGTTTCCAGATCGGCTGCGCCGTCGCGCAGCGCGCCGCTGGCCTTGTCCTGTTTCGGCAGGAAATGCAGGCGCACATGGGGCGCCTCGGCCGCCGTCAGCGCGATCAGGGCAGGACCGAAATTCTCGACGAATCCATCCCGGTTGCGCAATGTGAAGGTCCGCTTCAGTCTTGCCAGGTCGAGCGCTTCGGCAGGCCGCAGCAGGCTTTCGGCCTCTTCGGCCACCCGCGCCGCACGGTCGCGCAAGTCCAGTGCATGCGGCGTCGGCACAAGCCCGCGCCCGGCGCGCACCAGCAAGGGATCGCCGACCGTTTCGCGAAGCCGGGCAAGCGCCCGGCTCATCGCCGACGGGCTGAGCCGCAGCCGCCGGGCAGCGCGCGCCACGCTGCCTTCCGACAGAAGGACATCCAGCGTGTAGAGCAGATTGAGATCGGGCTTGTTCATCGGATCGATCCTCGTTTGCCGGATGATATGGCGTCTGGTGCACGAATGAAATGCAAATGATGCGCGTTCCGCCTGCATCTGATAGCGCTTAGCCTCCCGTGCTTCAGAAACGAGAGATGACGGAGCACAAGGATGACCATCACCACCGACAGCCGCCGGGCCGATCCCGGAGCGGCGCCGACCAAACCCATGCGCGGATCGCGCGGATCTCTGGCCAGCCTGTCGCTCGCCCTGCTGCTCTCCTCGCTCGGCACCAGCATCGCCAATGTCGGCCTGCCGGCGCTGGGGCAGGCATTCGCCGCGCCGTTCCACGCGGTGCAATGGGTGGTGATCGCCTATCTGCTGGCGATGACGGCGCTGATCGTCAGCGCCGGAAGGCTCGGCGATCTGATCGGCCGACGGCGGCTGCTGATGGCGGGGATTGCGCTGTTTACCGCCGCATCGGCGCTCTGCGGCATGGCGCCGGCGCTGCCGGTGCTGATCGGCGCGCGGGCGCTGCAGGGCCTGGGGGCGGCGGTGATGATGGCGCTGGCGGTCGCCATGGTGGGCGAGGCCGTGCCGAAGGCGCAGACCGGCCGCGCCATGGGCCTGCTCGGCACCATGTCGGCGGTCGGCACGGCGCTTGGCCCTTCGCTCGGCGGGGCGCTGATCGCGCTGACCGGCTGGCGGGCCATCTTTCTGGTGAATGTGCCGCTCGGCCTGCTGTCGCTGCTGCTGGTACGGCATTTCCTGCGGGACGGAGAGGAGGCGGCGGCCGGTGCGCCACGGCTGCCGTTCGACATGCGCGGCACCCTGCTGCTGGCGGCGACGCTGACGGCCTATGCGCTGGCGATGACGACCGGCCGCGGCGGTTTCGGCGCGGTGCAGGCCGCCTTGATGCTGGCCGCAGCCGGTGGCGCCGGGCTCTTCCTCGCCGTGGAAGTGCGGGTTGCCTCGCCGCTGGTGCGCCCGGCCATGCTGCGCGATGGGATGCTGGGGCCGAGCCTTGCGGTCAATCTCTGCGTTGCCACCGTGATGATGACGACGCTGGTCGTCGGCCCCTTTTACCTGTCGCGTGCTTTGGGCCTCGATGCGGCGATGACCGGTGCGGTCATGTCGATCGGGCCGCTGATCTCGACGGTCAGCGGCGTTCTCGCCGGCAGGCCCGTCGATCGTCTGGGAGCCGCCAACATGGTGATTGCGGGGCTGGCGGCAATGGCGGCCGGGGCGGCGATGCTCTCCGGTCTCGCAGGGCTCGGGGGCTATGTCGCCGGGATCGCCGTGCTGACGCCGGGCTACCAGCTGTTTCAGGCGGCCAACAACACCATGGTCATGGCCGACGTGACGGCCGCAGAGCGCGGCGTCGTCTCCGGCATGCTCGGCCTGTCGCGCAATCTCGGCCTGATCACCGGCGCATCGGTGATGGGCGCAATCTTCGCGGCGGCACTCGGCGGCACCGATCCGGCGACGGCAGATGCCGCCGCGGTCTCGGCGGCGATGCGGATAACCTTCATGGCGGCGGCCGGTGTGATCGTGGCCGGACTGGCGATTGCGTTCGTCACGCGGGGCAGGGCGCGGGGTGGCGGCAGGGCGTGACAGTCAGCCGGCAGGCGGCAATCTGGCGGCTTTCAGGAACAGCCTGAGTTCGCGTTCGACATAATCGGCAATGCGGCCTTCGGAAGTGAAGCCCCACCAGAGCAGCGAGCCCTGCCATTGGGACAGCATCAGGCGGGCGGAGGTTTCGGCTTTGGGGGTGGCGGCGAGGCATTCGGAGAGTGCTGCGGTCAGCGCTTTGGCCCAGGCCGCACCCCGGGCGCGCAGGACCGGATCGCGGAAATCCTCGCGCAGCAGGAGGAGGCCCTGGCCATAGGCGGCGGGGTCTTCGCCGTAATCCTGCGAGAGGGCGGTGAGCAGGCCGACGGCGCCTTCGGGGGTCTTTTCCGCCGCGTCAGCGACCCTTGCGGTCTCGGCATCCAGCCGGTCCCAGGCATGCAGCAGGGCGGCGCGCAGCATGCCGGCCTTGGTGCCGAAACGCTGGACGAGGGTGGAGCCGGAGAGGCCGCTGACCTTTGCCACGGCGCCGAAGCTTGCGGCATCCGGGCCTTCGGCGTGAATGAGGGCGAGAACCATTTCCAGAAGCTGTTCGTCCGAAAGCGTGCGGGTGCGCGGCATGAAATTTCCTCTTGCGTTCGGAGGGATTATGAACGAACGTTCGTTTATATTCAATCGTCCGTCGCAAGGCGGGCGAAAAATGCGTCTAGCGTGGAGGATCGGACGATGACAGCGGAGCTCAGGAGAAAGGTGGCGCTCGTGGCGGGCGGCACGCGCGGCGCCGGACGTGGGATCGCGATCGAACTCGGAGCCGCAGGCGCGACCGTCTATGTGACCGGCCGCTCGACGCGCGGCCAGCGCTCCGAATACGACCGGCCGGAGACGATCGAGGAAACCGCCAAACTGGTGGAGGCGGCCGGCGGCCGGGCGGTTGCGCTGCGGGTCGATCATCTCGTGCCTTCGGAGGTCGAGGCCCTGGTGGCGCGCATCCGCGGCGACGAGGGCAGGCTCGATATTCTCGTCAACGACATCTGGGGCGGTGAGCACCTGACCGAATGGGAAAAGCCGGTCTGGGAACATTCGCTGGAGAAGGGCCTGAAAATGCTGCGGCTGGCGATCGACACGCATTTCATCACCGCCCGCTACGCCCTGCCGCTGCTGATCGAACGGCCGGGCGGGCTGCTCGTCGAGATGACCGACGGCACGGCGGAGTACAACGCCACGCATTACCGGCTGAATCCCTATTACGACCTCGTCAAGACCGGCGTGATCCGCATGGCCTTCGCACATGGCAGGGATCTTGAAAAGCACGGATGCATGGCGGTTTCCATGACGCCCGGCTGGATGCGCTCGGAAATGATGCTGGAGATCTACGGGGTGACCGAGGAGACCTGGCGGGAGAGCACCATCGCCCCGGCGCATTTCGTCATCTCGGAAACGCCGCGCTTCGTCGGCCGGGCGGTGGCGGCGCTGGCGGCGGATGCGCAGATGGCGCGGTTCAACGGGCAGTCGCTTTCGAGCGGCGGGCTGGCGAAGGTCTATGGCTTCGATGATGTGGACGGGTCGAGGCCGGATTGCTGGCGGTATATGGATGAGGTGGTGGAGGCGGGGAAGGAGGCGGATGCGGCGGGGTATCGGTGAGGGTCTTTCCAGTCGGTCGCGGCAAATCAATCAATATATGGTATATTTAAGCGAGAATTGGCATCTATTGAGTTTCTGAAATGTTCTGTCATTATCTGGCTTGGGGGCTTTGATTCCTTTGAGGAGTAAGGGCATGGTAACAGGTATCGCAGGACTTCCTCCGCAGGCCAATTATTTGGCAGCTGCTAAGCCTCGCTTTCACCACTGGCAAGGCGCCTCTGGCCGGTGGTGGATAACGACTGTTTATCCCTTGTTGGCATCTCACATTGATCTGCCTGCAGTGTATTTGATGGTCAGGCGAGACGTAAATGGCCTCGCGCACCCGCTGTATATAGGCCAGACGTCAAATACAGCGAGGCGAATGAACGAGCACCAGAGCGACAAAATTTGGCAGGCGACCGTGCTGGGAGGGAGCGAGCTTCATCTCCACTTCCGCGCCGAAAGGGAATGGGAGCGGTTCGCCATTGAGACCGATCTCCGCAATGGTCATCACGCTCCGCTTAACCGCCAAGATACCGCTGTTGCATCGGGTCTCTTTGGACTTCTAGGGAGCTAGCTGAGCTACTGCGAGTCCGGTTATCGGGACGGGAACGTATTACGCTCGAGCGGGATATCGCCGCCGGGAAAAGTTTTGAGAAAGTCGGAGAAGCTTGGTCGTTCCGGCCTGCGAGCCGCTGTGGCGGCTTCTACGCTGACGAGAACTGCAAGAGGCTTGCCCGCGCTGGTGATCGTAACAAAGTCGCCGGAGCGGGCTGCCTCGACATGCTGGGCAAGGGCGCGTTTGGCCTCAGCCAATTCGACAGTTTTCATCTCATACCTCCGAGCCCGTTTCGGCGAAGTGTGATCGGTCGTTTCCGCATAAGCAAACGCTAGCTTCCCTCCAGCAGCCCATGCAACCCCTTCGGCGCCACGTTCAGCCAGGCCTTGCGCACGAGGTCTCGGGTGAGCGCATCGTCGGCGAGCGTGTGATCGAGGCGGGTGGAGCCGCGCAGGCCCCAGCCGCCGGGGACTGCGAGGGTTTCCTTCGGGGCGATTTCGAGGGTGAGTTTCTGCTGGTCGGGAGTGAGGCGGAGGACGCAGTAATCCTGGTCGGGAAAGGTCAGAAAGATCTTGCTGCGCACGCGAAAATCGCGTGTGCCCATATGGGCGCTTTCGACCGCTTCCGGCAGTGAGAGCGCAAAGGCTGCGAGCTGTTCCCGGTCCATGGGGGATTGTAGCATGGATGGGGTGAGTGGGCGAATGGGGAAGTCGTGGGAGGGGATGTTATGCGGGATAGGAAAATAATCCTTGACGGCGTGACGGAGGTTTGGTAGGGTTATGGCATAGTCGGGAAGTTGCGGCTGCGGGATGTGGCCGGGCTTTCTGGTGATGGCGCTTCCGCGATGTCGGCGGTGCCTGTTCGACGGATAGGGCGCCTCTCACTCCCTCATTCCTGTGTCCTTAGGGCTTCGCCCACGGGATGTCACAGGAATCCAGTGCGCCCAAGTCCTTGGGCGCGGAATACTTTTTCTTGAGGGCATGAGTCATTCACGGCGCGGACGCGCCGTGGCTGGATCCCTGTGACGAGCACAGGGATGAGGGAGACTCAGCGCTGGCGGCCCCCTCATCCGCCCTGCGGGCACCTTCTCCCCGTTGGGGAGAAGGGAATGTCGAGATTGCCTCCGCGCGAGCTTCCCCTCTCCCCTCGGGGAGAGGGTAGGGTGAGGGGGCTCCGGTCTCGATAAGTATTTTCTGGCGACTGACTTTCATATGGGTTCGTGCGGGCCTTCCCGCCCTTTTAGTCTCGTACTTCACGGCACCTCGCCGAAAGGACCTTCCAATGAGCATTGGTGAATTCGCAGCCGAGCTTTGTGGGCTCTGGCCGGAGCGGCTTGTCTATGGCGGCGGGGTGCCGCTGGAAACCAAGTCGGAGGGGGTGCCGGGGGATGAGCTGCGGGTGCTGCTCAACCAGATGACGGGCGAGATGCGGGAGCAGTTTGCGGCTTTCGTCGAGCTGCGCAAGGGTGCCGAGATTGCGGCGCTGCGCGGTGACGAGGCGGCGGAGAAGCTGGCGCGGGCGGATCTGAAGGCGGCGGCCGATGCCATGGGGCTGATCGTCCGCACGCTTGAGAAGATCGACCAGCTGCAGCGCCAGCTGGCGCGCGATCGCGAAATGGACATCGAAAGCCGCGAACAGGCCGAAGGCTATGCGGCAGCCAAGGGGCAGCTCTCGGAGATCATCGAGCAGCGCGCCGAGGAAAAGGCGGCGCTGATCGTAGAAGAACGGGTCAGGGCCTGGCGGGCGGAGGCGGGCGGTCATGGCGGGATCACCGGGACGGACGATGCGGCCGCGATCGGCGCGCCAGAAGCGGCGGGCCGAGGCGGCGCGGGTGCGCTCAGTGATGGCGCAGGCGCTGTCGGCGGCCGGACTGTTGCGGCAGGGGCTGGAGGCGATCGGTGCGGGCCTGGCGGGTGAGCGGGCGGCGGCCGCTGTCGGCATCAAGCTGCAGGCTGAAAATGTCGCGGCGGAGGATGCCGGTGCGGGTCGCGAAGGTGTAGTGCGGAGAGAAGCGGGTGTTGGCTGCGGGGCCGAGCAGACGGCGCGCGATGTCAATGCACCGGCTACCGGTGAGATAGCGGATGTCGCCACTGGAGGCAGAGTTGGCGAGGGGCGGGAGATGCCGCTGGGTGGCGCTCTGGCGAAGGTGCTTGCGCGCCAGGTGGCCTGGACGGATGATGCCTCGGATGCCTCGGATGCCTCGGATGCCTCGGATGCCTCGGATGCCTCGGATGCCTCGGATGCCTCGGATGCCTCGGATGCCTCGGATGCCTCGGATGCCTCGGATGCCTCGGATGCCTCGGGTGCCTCGGATGCCTCGGATGCCTCGGATGCCTCGGATGCCTCGGATGCCTCGGATGCCTCGGATGCCTCGGATGCCTCGGATGCCGTGCTTGCCATCCAGACGGGTGAAGCGATTGCGGCCAACATCGACTTGTCACTTATGGTCATCGGCGACGATGGCTCTTCGGCTGAAGCCTGTTGCACTCCGGCGGAAATTGCTGCGGAGGCGGAGCCTGTTCAGAGTGTTGCCGTTGGCGGCGCTTCGGGTTCTCTGGCCGCTTCGGCTCCCGTCCACCCAAATCAACCCGCAAACACACCAACGGAGGTCTGGCCGATGCGGCTTGATGCCGGGCTTTCGGCGCTTGAGAGGCTGGAGCGGATCGGCGGGCCGTTGCTGGAGGGGTTTCCGGGGGCGCTAAGGGATTGGGCGCTCATCGGGCGGCTGGAACAGATGGCGCCGGATGGAGATTGGCGGACGTGGCTGCTGCTTGGCGGGCGCGGGTCCGGCAAGACGCGGGCGGGGGCGGAATGGGTGCATGCCGTGGCAAGCGCCGGTCAGCGTTCGGATCTGAGGATCGCGCTGGTGGCCGAGACGCTGGGCGATGCGCGTGAGGTGATGATCGACGGTATGTCCGGGATCTGCAGGATCGCGCGGCGCAACCGGCCGGAATTCGAGATTTCGCGGCGCAGGCTGGTCTGGCCGAATGGCGCGGTGGCGCAGGTGTTTTCCTCCGAGGATCCCGAGAGCCTGCGCGGGCCGCAGTTTCATCTGGCCTGGTGCGACGAGCTGGCGAAATGGAAGCATGGGCAGGAGACTTGGGACATGCTGCAATTTTCCCTTCGGCTCGGCACCGCGCCGCAGCAGCTGGTGACGACGACGCCGCGGCCGGTGCCGTTGCTGAAGGCGCTGATTGCCGATGAGGGCACGCGGCTGACGCGGATCAGCACGCTTGCCAACCGCGCCAATCTGGCGCCGGGTTTCATCGATGCGCTGTCGGCCCGCTATGGCGGCACGCGGCTCGGGCGCCAGGAGCTCGACGGCGAGCTGATCGAGGACCGCGAGGACGGGCTGTGGAAACGCGGGCAGATCGAGGCGCTGGTGATGCGGGTGACCGGTGCCCTGAGACGCATCGTCGTGGCGGTCGATCCGCCGGCGGCGGCCGGCGCGCAATCCTGCTGCGGCATCGTGGTCGCAGGTATCGAGCTTTCCGGCCGGGCGGTGGTGCTGGCGGATTGCTCGGTCGAGGGCTTGAGTCCGGCCGGATGGGCGGGTGCGGTGGTGCGTGCCTATCAGCGTTTCGGCGCCGACCGGGTGATCGCCGAGATCAACCAGGGCGGCGACATGGTCTGCGCCATGCTGAAGAGCATCGATGCGACGCTGCCGGTCTCGACGGTCAGGGCGACGCGGGGGAAATTTCTAAGGGCGGAGCCGGTGGCGGCACTCTACGAGCAGGGCCGGGTGGTGCATGCCGGGCGCTTTACGGCGCTGGAGGACCAGATGTGCGATTTCGGCCCGGACGGGCTCTCGAACGGCCGCTCGCCGGACCGGCTGGATGCGCTGGTCTGGGCGCTGACGGCACTGGTTCTGGACGGCGGCGGCGAGCCGCGGGTGAGAGGGATATGACGGTTCGCCGCTCGCCTTTTGCGCCCTGGCAGTTTATCGCTGCTTCGGCGGTTCTGACGGGCGCGGTGCTTCGCGCACCGGGCGGACCTGGCGCCACTCGTTTTCCATCTGGTCGACGAGGTGCTGGGGAATGGTGGGTTGCGGCTGGGTATCGGTCGTTTGCATCGGTCTCCTCTCCGGCGTGACGGCCAATCGGCTGGGCCGCGGCTTGTCGAAAGCCTGTGGCGCTGCGGCGATAGGAAACGCATGACACAGCTTAAATACGCTGTAAATCAGGGGCTTAAACGCTTTAAACGATTGAAATTATTTTAATCGATTAAGGCCAGGACGATTTTCATGGTTATCCACATCGACCGCCGATACTTTTTCGATCAGGTGCGCGGCACGCTCTTCAAGGGCAGCCTGCAGCAGCAGCAGGTGGAGGGCATCAACGCCATCCTCGACTATTGGGAGCGGCATCACGACCGCGCCGATCCGCGCTGGCTCGCCTATATCCTGGCGACCGCCTTTCACGAGACCGCCTATACGATGCAGCCGGTGCGCGAAACGCTGGCGGCGAGCGACGAGAAGGCGGTGGAGATCCTCGACCGGGCCTATGCCGCGGGCAAGCTTTCCTGGTTGAAGACGGTCTACTGGCTGCCCGACGAGGACGGCAAGAGCTGGCTGGGGCGCGGCCTGGTGCAGCTGACGCACAAGCGCAATTACGAGGCGATGAGCAGGCTGACGGGGATCGACCTGGTGGCCGATCCGGCGCGCGCCATGGAGATGCAGACGGCGGTGACCATTCTCGTCGAGGGGATGATCGCAGGCAGCTTCGCGCCGCACAAGCTTGCCGATCACCTGAATGCCGAGAAGGCCGACTGGGTGAACGCGCGGCGCATCGTCAACGGCACCGACAGGGCCGAAAAGCTCGCCGAGTACGGCCGGACCTTCCATGCGGCCTTGCGCCGCGACGGCGTCTGCGGGCTGTGGCAGCGGTTGATGGCCTGGCTTTCGCATGCTATCGCCCGGCGCAGCTGAGCCTCGCCGTTGAATGAACCAGGGAGAACCCGCGTGATCCGCCACATCGTTTTCTTCACCGCACCGGAAGAAAATCGCGAGGCGGTGCGCAACGGCCTGTCGCGGCTGACCGGCATTCCGCACGCGCTGACGCTGGAAATCGGCGAAAACCTGAAATCCGACCAGTGGGGCAATGCGGTCGATTTCATCGTCTATGGCGAGTTCGCCGACGAGGCGGCACTGGCGGCCTACAAGGCGCATCCGGATTACGAGCTTTCGACCAGAACGGTGAAGCCGCTGCGCGACACGCGGGTGGCGGCGGATTTTGATAGCGGGCTGGCGGTGAAGGTGCCGGTTGGCGGCTGATAAGTCTTTATCACGCTGCGTTGATGCTTTCGATGCCATATGTTATAAGAAGCATATGCCGCCTGCGACATTGATCTACGATCGAAAGCTGCTTTTGCCGGAAGGCACGATTTTGCAGATCAGGATATGGCGATTGCCGCAGGCAAATGTCGAACGGCCGCATGGGTTGAAATATTCCCTATTTTACGGGAGGCCGGGCGAGCGCATCATCGGCTACGACAATGAAGCCGGCAAAGGCGACCACCGGCATTATCGCGACCGCGAGGAACCCTATGTCTTCGAAACCATGGACACGCTGATCGCCGATTTCGAAGCGGATGTGAGAAGGGAGATCGGGCATGAGTGAAGTAAAGCTGCATATTGCCGGGCTCAACGATTTCTTTTCGCAGGCGCGGGACGCGGCGCGCGAAATCGATGCGGGGGATCTGCGCGAGCGCCCCGCGGCGATCGGCTTCGAGAGCATGGAACTGCTGCTCAAGGTGCTGACGTCCAATCGCTGGCAGCTGCTGCGCAGGCTGAAGCAGAGCGGCGAAAGCTCGATCCGCCAACTGGCAGTGGCGCTGGGGCGGGACTACCGCGGCGTTCATGCCGACGTTCATGTGCTGATCGATGCCGGGCTGATCGCCCGCGACGGCCAGGGGCTCGTTTCCGTGCCTTGGGAAAAGATCACGGCTGAAATGGCGATCGATATCGCGGCTTAGGGCGCCAAAGTTTCTATGCTGGGTCTGAGTCATTCACCGCGCGGACGCGCGGTGGCTGGATTCCTGTGACGAGCACAGGAATGAGGGAGAGCGTGGGGGTGCGTCACCCTCTCATCTCCAGCCTTTCAACAAGGGACATCATCATGAATATCCGGTCTTTCCTGCCATGGGCGGGGCGTGGTGCCGTGGCCGAGAAGAAGGCGGCGGGGTCTTTGTTGTCGCTGGCGGCGCAGGGGCAGGCGAGCTGGACGGGGCGGTCCTATGCCGCACTGTCTCGCGAAGGGTTCATGAAGAACCCGGTGGCGCATCGCTGTGTCAGGCTGGTGTCGGAGGCGGCGGCGGCCGTGCCGTGGCTGATCTATGAGGGCGAGCGGGAGCGGCCGGAGCATCCGGCGGCCGCGCTGCTGCGCCAGCCGAACGGGCGGATGGGCGGGCCGGATTTTTTCGAGGCGCTCTATGGTCATCTGCTGCTGTCGGGCAATGCCTATGTCGAGCCGCTGATGGTGGGTGCGGCGCTGCGGGAGCTGCATCTGCTGCGGCCCGACAGAGTGAGCGTCGTCGAGGGGCGGGACGGGTGGCCGGAGGCTTATGACTATAGAGTCGGCGGCGCGGTGAGGCGGTTTGCGGCGGAGGCCGAGGGGGTGGCGCTCTTGCACCTGAAACTCTTTCATCCGCTCGACGATCATCTCGGCTTTCCGCCGCTGGCGGCGGCGCAGGTGGCGCTCGATCTTTCCAATGCGGCGGCGACCTGGAACAAGGCGCTGCTCGACAATTCGGCCCGTCCCTCCGGCGCGCTGGTCTATCAGCCGAAAGAGGGCGGCAATCTTTCGCCCGATCAATATGAGCGGCTGCGCCAGGAACTCGACGACGGCTATTCCGGGCCGATGCGCGCCGGACGGCCGCTGTTGCTCGAGGGCGGGCTCGACTGGAAGGCGATGGGGCTTTCGCCGAAGGACATGGATTTCGTCGAGGCGCGCAATGGCGCGGCCCGCGACATCGCGCTCGCCTTCGGCGTGCCGCCGATGCTGCTCGGCATTCCCGGCGACAACACGTTTGCCAATTACCAGGAGGCGAACAGGGCTTTCTATCGCCTCACCGTGCTGCCGATGCTGACGCGGACGGCGGCCTCGCTTTCGGCCTGGCTGGCAGGCGCTTATGGCGATGGTCTCAGGCTCGAGCCGGATCTGGACAGGGTGGCCGGCCTTTCGGCTGAGCGCGGGGAGCTGTGGGCGCGGGTGGGGGCGGCGGCGTTTCTGACGGATGAGGAGAAGCGGGAGGCGGTGGGGTATTGACCCGTGGCTGCCAGCCTGTGAAGCCTATGGCAATTTTGCAGAGGGGGGGGCGCTGTGGATTTCGAGGGCATCGAGGGGCTGAGCTATGTGCCGGGCTTTCTGGCCGGGCAGCCGGCGGACGAGGTCTGCCGTGCGCTCGATGCCGGCGATTGGGACACGACGCTGAAGCGGCGGGTGCAGCATTTCGGGTATCGCTATGACTACCGGGCGCGGTCGGTGCCTGATGATGCGCGGCTGGGGCCGTTGCCGGTTTGGCTTGGCGATCTGGCGCGGCGGCTGGTGGAGGATGGGCATTTTGGGGCGCTGCCGGATCAAGTGATCGCCAATGAATATCTGCCGGGGCAGGGGATCAGTGCGCATGTCGATTGCGAGCCGTGTTTTGGTGGCGTGATTGCGTCGCTGAGTTTGCTCTCGGCCTGCGAGATGGTGTTTCGGCATCGCGACAGTGATGCGCGGCGGAGCGTGGTGCTGGAGCCCGGGTCGCTGCTGGTGATGCAGGGGGCGGCGCGGTACGACTGGACGCATGAGATACCGGCGCGGGCCTCTGACATTGTCGATGGCGTCAGGCGGATGCGCGGGCGGCGGGTTTCGCTGACTTTCAGGACCGTGGTGCTGGGATAGGTGATTGAGGCCGGGCGGCGATTTTGTTATACGTCGTATTACAAAATGGAGATACCGCCATGTCCAAGCCTGTTCTTTCCGACCCGATCGCGCTCCGCCTTCCCGAGGATATGCTGAAGGATATCGAGACGATTGCCAGGGCGACCGAGCGGACGCGCAGCTGGGTGATCGTGCGGGCGCTGAAATATTATCTGCAGCAGGAGGGGAACGATATCCTCGATATCGCTGCCGGGCTGGACGATGTCCGGGCGGGGCGGATTGTCGATGCGGATACGGTTTTCAGCGAGCTTGAGCGGTTGTCGAAGGACGATGCCGCCTGATGAGAGTTCACTTTGCTCTTCGCGCGACCCTCTTCCTGCGATCCGAGCAATCCTATATCGCGCGCTTCAACAAGCCGGCGGCGCGTGCTGCAATCGCCTCGATCCGCAAGGCCGCTGCGATTCTCGGCGACTACCCGCATGCAGGCGCACTCGTCACCGCTGTTTCGGGCGTGAGGCGGTATACCGCGGCCCCGTATCATATCGACTACATCATCGAGCAGGGCAGCGTGATCATCGTTTCCATCCGCCACGGACGGCAACAGGATCCGGACGCGGACTTCGAAGATGACGACGATTTCGAGGTTCCCGGCGAGAGCTGAGGCGCGCCGTTGAATCACCCTCTCAAGCGCCTGACTCGATCTGCGAGATCTCGGGCGTAAGCGATTCAAACAATTCAGGGAAAATTGGACCTCCCGGGATGCGCGAGATGCGCCGGGCGGGTTTTGACGCGTCCGTTTGGCGCGTTGCTGCCTGCCGGGATGGCGGGCGCTTTACCCGGGAGGCCTGGAGATGGCTGACTTTTCCAATGATGGCGGGCTGTGGGCGAGCCGGGCGCTGGGCGCTTCGGCGGGGGCGGCGGTGTCGCTGATCTATCTCTTGCCGAAGAGCAGGCGCGAGGCGGCGAGCCGGTTTTTCTCCGGGCTCTCCTGCGGGCTGATCTTCGGTGGTCCCACGGGGATCTGGCTGGCGGAGCGGCTGGGGATTGCCGACCGCCTCTCGGCCTCGGAAGTCATGCTGTCGGGTTCGGCGGCCGCGAGCCTCTGTGCCTGGTGGGGGCTGGGCGTTTTGGCGCGGGTGGCGCGGCAGCTACGAGCGAATAGTGAGTAGCGAATAGCGAATAGTTTTAGGGATTGCGGAGGCCAGTGGCGGGCCGCACTCCCCGCTATTCGCTATTCGCTATTCGCTATTCGCTATTCGCTATTCGCGACCGCAATCCCCCCACCAGCTTTTCTCATTCCACAATCAGGAGCACCAACCATGGCCGCATCGCTCGTGGGCGCGCAGACGCGCAAATTTGCCAATCTGGAGCTGCGCGGGGTCAGGCGCGACGGGACATTTTCGGGTTATGCGAGCGTCTTCGGCGAGGTCGATCTCGGCAAGGATCAGGTGGAGCGCGGGGCGTTTCGCAGGTCGCTGTCGGAGCGCGGCGCGGAGGGCGTCAGGATGCTCTTCCAGCACGATCCATCCGAGCCGATCGGCGCCTGGAAGACCATCCGCGAGGACGGGCGGGGGCTTTATGTCGAGGGCGTGCTGGCCGATGGCGTGGCGCGGGCCCGCGAGGTGCATCAGCTGATCAAGAGCGGGGCGCTGGACGGGTTGTCGATCGGCTTTCGGACCGTCAGGGCGCGCACCGATGCCAAGAGCGGTGTCAGGCGGATCATCGAGGCGGATCTCTGGGAGATCTCGGTGGTGACCTTCCCGATGCTGCCTTCGGCGCGCGTGCAGAACATCAAGAATGCGCGGTGGTTCCGCGACAAGGAGACCGAGCTCGTCCGCGCCATGCGCCGGGCGGCACGGCAGATGCTGACCGAAACCTTCAGATAGGATTTTCACATGAGCGATATGACTGCGAGGACGGCGCCCGAGATCAAGGCTGTGCCGGAGACGATGACGGCTGCCTTCGACGATTTCATGGAAGCCTTCGAGGCCTTCAAGGAAACCAACGACCGGCGCCTCGGCGAGATCGAGGCGAAGTTTACCGACGATGTGGTGACGCGCGACAAAATGGACCGCATCAACCGCGCCATGGACGACCAGAAGAAACTTATCGACCAGCTGGTGCTGAAGAAGGCGCGGCCGCCGCTCGGGCGTTCGGGTGCCGGCGCTTCCGACAACGGCGAGCACAAGGCGGCCTTCGAAACCTATATCCGCCGCGGCGACGAGGCGGGGCTGCGCGAGATCGAGGCGAAGGCGATGTCATCGGGTACGGGTGCCGACGGCGGCTATCTGGTGCCGCCGGAGACCGATACCGAGATCGGCCGGCGTCTCTCGGTGGTTTCGCCGATCCGGGCGCTGGCGACCGTGCGGCAGGTTTCCGGCTCGGTGCTGAAGAAGCCGTTCTCGACCTCGGGCATGGCGTCCGGCTGGGTGGCCGAGACGGCGGCGCGGCCGCAGACCGGCAATGCCCAGCTTGCCGAACTCTCCTTCCCGACGATGGAACTCTATGCGATGCCGGCGGCGACGCAGGCGCTGCTTGACGATGCCGCCGTCGATATCGAGGCCTGGATTTCGGGCGAGGTCGATACGGTCTTTGCCGAGCAGGAAGGCACGGCTTTCGTTTCCGGCGACGGCACCAACAAGCCGAAGGGGTTTCTCGCCTATGCGGCGGTCGCCGAGGGCAGCTGGAGCTGGGGCAATCTCGGCTATATCCCGACCGGGGCGGCCGGCGCCTTTGCCGCGAGCGGCGCGTCCGACGTGCTGGTCGATGCCATCTACGCGCTGAAGGCGGGATACCGCCGCAACGCCAATTTCGTCATGAACCGCAAGACTCAAGGCATGGTACGCAAGCTGAAGGATGCCGACGGCCGCTACATGTGGCAGCCGCCGGCAGCGGCGGGCCAGGCGGCGACGCTGATGGGGTTTCCGGTCACGGAGGCAGAGGACATGCCGGATATTGCCGCCGGCTCGCTGTCGATCGCTTTCGGGGATTTCCGGGCAGGCTATCTGGTGGTCGATCGCACCGGGGTGCGGGTGCTGCGGGATCCCTATTCGGCGAAGCCCTATGTGCTGTTTTACACGACCAAGCGGGTGCGCAATGTGTGTATTGTGCATAAAACAGGCAGCAGCGCTAAGCAAGCACTTTTTCCAGCAAGAACAGTGCACTAGCCGACTGTGAAAGAGTTGGCTGCTTTGGCAGTCTTTGCTCGTCCTTCCTGAAAACTGGAACTAGTTTACTCCTGTAAGTTGAAACAGGAGATAACGATGCTTACTGAAGTTGAAACGATAAAGGCAGACACGAAGCTCGGATTTCGTGTCTGGGGAGTGTTCGATGGAGAAGTTTTTGACCGTACTTGGCCGTCTGCTGCTGCTTGGTCTGCTTGGCGGCGTTGCAATGAACGTCGATATCCAATTGAAGTCCGTGGCATGGCTAGCGAGGTCGCATGATGTTGCTGGTAACTGTGGAGCAGCAAGCGGTTTTGATCGCGAATAACCGCAACAAGGATGCCGATCATATCCCGGTCGTGAAGCTTTTCACGCCATGGGCATCAGCAACATGGCTCATCGTAGACATGGAGCCGGATGAAGACATGATGTTCGGACTTTGCGATCTCGGACATGGCTATCCTGAACTCGGCTATGTCCTGCTAAGCGATCTGGAAGAACTGAGAGGGCCAGGTGGTTTGCAAGTCGAACGTGACCTGCATTTCAGGCCAACGCGACCCCTGTCGGAATATACGATCGCTGCTCGTGCAGCTCGCCGCATAGTGGACGTTTGATGCAATGATGGCCCGGTCATTCCGGGCCATCATCATGATCTTTAAGGCATGTCTTGCCGTTGGGTGTGATCCGAGCACGAGGCTTTGCCCAATTGCCCATAGCATCGAGTTCGACCCAGCCTAGGTCGCGAGCCTCAAGTGCGGTCTTGAGACCTACATCCTTTGGTAAGTTCTTCCAGCGCCCAAGCCGCAAATGCTCCAGAAGCACTCTGATCCGTGCTGTTTGCATTCGCGTTTCCTCGTGAACGTATTCGCTAACTTATCCTCAGCGAGACTGTTCCGACGGCCTGGACTTTTTATGGGATTTTGATTGGACACAACCGATATCGTAGCGTACTAAGTATTATCGGCAGCCCAGAATACGAGGCTCGTTGCCGCTGTGAGTTTAGCCTTGCGCCCCAATACTATGGAGGATGCAAAGATGGAGCGGAACTCTGTCAATGTTGATTTCAAAGACAATCGATGGTGGGTACGCGTCGTTGAGAACGGTACTGTAACCGAGAAAGATTTCCTGCTCGAAAGTTACGCCCGGAGTTGGGCAAGCGGCCAGAAGGCCCGATTGAGGCTTTCCAGCGAGAACGCTGAAGCGGCAGAGTAGTCATACCGCACCTCCGTTCGCCAGCTTGAACAACAGCGCTTCTTGCTTATTGCGAAACGCTAGAACCCACTGATGGGCTTCGAGATCGTAGCCAACGGGTGCGATGTAGGACTTGTGCTCGCTGGCCAGTTTTTGCCATTCCTGCGCGGCGTCATCGTACACTTGCTGAACATCGGCAACGCTCTCAACTGCGTCAATTCGAACCTGTACCGGCTTTTGCAAGATCGAGTACCAGTGACGCCACCACTTGGTCTGCGCATCGGCGTGGAGCTTGTAGTGGCTGCTTTTGTGGCTCGCTGTCTTTTGGGTGAAAGCCGTCATGATCGAAATCATTCCTGCCAATACATTGCCGAGGTTCGAGGCTGGCGGTGAAGAAGCGTTCAAATAACCACCCGCGCTGAGTAGATTTTGCATCGGAGCGGACATTGCCTGCTGCTGTGCGATTTGATTGTTGGTGAGAGCCTGTGCGACGAGCGACTGATGAAGCGGATTGTTGTTCATGCTGCACCTCCCGACTTAGCGAAAGCCTTGCGTGCAACGTTGAAGTGATTGCCAATCATGCGCTGCTTTGCCATGAAGTCGATTTCCTGCTTCATTCTCGGTTTTTTTTCCGGCGCGCAGAACATCGAATCCCAACTGTGCTGCTGAAACCATTCGGCCCAGACTTTGTCATCGGCTTCCATTTCGGCTTTACGCATGTTCCAGCGATTGAGCCCGCCGAAGCGCGATAGATAACGGCGAGCCTCGTAGATTGCGAGGAAGATGAGTCTGGCCACCTTGTTCATGCTGCACCTCCCGACAAAAACTTGGACATTGAACCGAGGGCGTCGTGTACGTTGCCGTATTCGTCGCGGAGATAACGCGCTTCGGGTCTGTCTTCAGTCACATCGAGCCATTCCGAGTGCTGATCTACACGGTAGTGTGTGATGCGATGCGTGCCAAAGTCATCGCAATAGATTTCATAGGCGCGGATGACTTTGCCCGGATGAACGTCTTTCAGGTCATCGGGATTTGTTTCGCTCGGCTGTGATGCGAGCGTGTCGATGTAGTGGTAACAGTTTGGATCACGACGAAGCGCGATGCTGATCTTGAACGCAAGTAGGCCGATAATAGCACCGGCTAGCAGATATGAGATAAGGTAGGTCATTGAAAACTCCGAAAATTGACTTCGGAGTATTTACCTATCGAGTGCGAAATCAGCCCGGAAACGGCTGTATTTGAGCCCGTTTCATCGTGCCAGCAGTGGGCTAACGAAAAGCAAGAAGCCCATCGTGGCGATAAAGCCGATCCACGCAAAACCCATCAGCATGCCAAAGGCATCACCGGGTTGTTGAACGACGAACTTGCCAGCGAGTCTAAGGCCGAACCAAACCACGCTTGCGATCTGAAAGAAGAACCAAGCTAGGAACAAGAACGCTGCGATGTTAATTGCAAGGGAAACCATACTAACCTCCGACAAAACAGCAGCCGTATTGCCAGCGCTTTCAAAGGGCAAGAAGTCAAAATTAGAGAGCAAAAAGCCCGTTGAAATGACTGAACAACGGGCTCTTCACATTCGGAGGAAAACAAAAAGATTTTGAGCAGCTTTTTGTATTCGTATTTAGTCCGCAACAGCGTTCTGCTTGAGTTCTGCGACCCATTGCTCCACCGACAAAACTTCTACGATTGTGGGTTCGATAACGACCCTCGGTCTTGGGTCAGATCGCTTTGGCAATTGCTTGAGCGGTCGTGTTGGCTCGCGTAGTTCGATATTCGTAACTGTCCAAGGTTTGCTAGGATCGAGACGCTTGAAATTCATTTGTCTGCGCAAACCAGTGGTCGCCATTGCGCCAGACGTTTCAGCCCATTTTATCAATTCGTCTTTCGTGATTTGCCATGCAGCGCCTTCATTGCGCTTCATCCGATAATGGCGTTGAACCATGCTTAGGATTTCGTCTTTGGTCAATTTTTGTGTTCCTCGTGCGACTACGGGAGAGACGTAATTATCCCTCCCGTTTGAGCAGCCAGATCGTGATGTGTGATCCGTTCGTACTTATCAAATTACAGCCGTAGCTTTAGAGGTGCGATATTTGATTTTGTCGTGTTGCACGACATTTTGCTTCACTTAAAGTGAGGAGAAACGTGCAACGTTTTATGCCTTATTATAGGTCTAATTCGTTGCATGAGCACGAGGACAAAACGGAAGCGGAGCTCGGAAACAGAATGGCAAAAGCTGCAATTAATTGGCAGAAACAAATTGAACTCCAAAACACGGCCAGTGTATAAATAGACAGTGAACATGAAGTCTTGGAAACGAAGTGTTTACGCTTCGTCTAAGGCAGCAAGTTCATACCTCAAAAGAACGAATATGGACCCTGCTTGTTTTCCAAGACGCAAGCAGGGTTCGCCGTTTTTATAATGAGGTTTTAAAATGAATTTCGATACCATCAATTTGCAATATGTCAGCGCATGCGCAGGATCAGGTAAAACCACAGCAGCGCTATCGACAATGATCAACGGAGTAATCCGCACCGGTCAAAAATACATTCTCGCGCAGCCAACAAAGGAACTGATCAACAGCACGCTTCACCGCTTGTCATTTCAGGCGACAGGGAAGCCGATCAAGTACCGCGCAATCACATCGGACACAAACCCGCAAGAGGTACGTTCCGAGTTCATCAAAGCCGTTCTCGCTGGCGAAGAAGATATCATCCTCACAACGCATGCAACGATGCTCTCTTGCTGGAAGATCGCAGGTAAGAGCAAGTGGCATCTGATTGTTGACGAAATCCCAAGCGTTGATCAGTCGTTCGAAGAAAACCTGTCGATGACATGGAATGACTGGACGCAACATATCATGGTCGAAGATAACCCGGATGCAGACGGCGTGCTTGACGTGCATGTTCGCCCTGAAAGCATGGCGATTGCTGAGAAGTGGGCATACAACAAGCCCAACGACAGCGTGATCAAGGTTACGCAGCCGTTTTGGCAGATGGCCGTGAATGAAGCTTACGAACTTCATGTTGACCGCGCAAACTGGCAACGTGCTGGCTACCAAGATACGGCATATTTGACCGCGCACGGCACGCTAGCGCCGATTGTTTTCTCCGGTTGGGAGAAAGTCACGATCATGGGCGCTAACTTCGAAAACTCGCTGATGTATCGTATCTGGCAGCGCAAGGGCGTCACGTTCGCCGCAGACACGACTATTGTTGTCAGCGCACCTACGCATAGCGAAAAGACCGGCAAGCGCACACGCATCAAGTACCTGACCGAAAACAACTGGTCCAAGAGCCTCCGTAACAAGATCGGTATGGACAAGCTCACCGCTGCATTGGCCTCGCATGTGCACGGCGATTACATTTGGGTTGCCAACAATGATGTCGATGACGCCGACTGGAAACTTGCCAACGGCAAGCGCCTCAAGCCCATCACGCACGGCCTGAACTCTTACATGCACCACACGCAGGCTATATTCCTCGCTGCGCTTAACGACACCCCGGCTCACTTCAAGTGGCTGCAAAAGATGTACGGCATCGAAGGCGGTGAAGTGAGCGAGGCGAAGGCTCAAGAGGCTGCTTATCAGATGGTCATGCGTACGAACCTGCGCATGCCTGATGACGACAAGCAGGTAACGTTGATCGTTGCTGACCGTCGCACTGCCGATTATCTCTGCTCGCTGCTGCCGGGATCTAAGCAAGACTTCATCGACCTGGGCATTAAGGAACTCGGCAAAGGCCAGCGCACTCGTAATAGTGTTAAGCCCGCCAAGACGGCTACGGAGCGATCACAGGAGCATCGTAAGCGCGAGGAAGCACGCTTGAAGGCGGTCGAACAGCTCGGCGCTGTAGTCCAAGAGGTCAACGGCGCTTTGCATCTGACCGATGTGCCGATCAACGTGAGTTTCGAGGAAAGCATCTACTCGACCACCTTCGCTGAGACACAGTTCAAGTCGTGGGACGAGTTCAAAGACCTCCTGCATACGGTCTGGCAGAACACAATCGCCAAGAAGGAAGACAATCTGCTGATGAGCGGTGCACGCTTTTCGGCAGATGAAAAGTCCGAGACCAAGAAGGGCTTGGATGCGTTCGTTTACAGCCAAGTCCTACAGCTGGATTTCGATGACAGCGAAATGGACCCGGATTTGGTCGCCTTCATGCTCAGCGATATCCGCCACATGACCTATAACAGTTTCAACAATGGCCGTGACGGCTTGTTCCGCTTCCGCGTTGTAATCCCTCTGGCGGCTCCTGTTGACCGTGAAGGCTACGAGACGCTGTGGGACATTATGGCCGAGCGTGTACGCGCCAACAGCTTTACAGTGGGCAAGGAGAAGTCACGGAAGGATCGAGTATCCGGCTTGGACGTATCGAAGCGCACCCCAGCAAGTTGGATGTACATGCCATCGCAAGCGAAGGTGAAGGCTAACTCGTACTGGTCCGATAATTTCGGTGTCTCAACTGCCGAAGTCTTGAACCCAGTCAAGTTCCTCAAGCGCACGCCGGTTGAACGCCCTGATTATATCGAAGTGTCCGCAGTCGATAATCGCGACGAGAAGCTGAAAGCACTCATGACAGCGATCAACGCTCCACGCGCAATGAAGAGCGATGCACTGGAAGCCGATAGTGCGCAGCGCAAGCGTGACCAGTATGCGGAGAAGCTTTCGCAGCGTTGGCTAACAGAGGAGAGCGCAGGCAACATGCTCAGCGGCATGATCCCTCGTTGGTTGGCTGAACGCGGCTTTAGCCGTGAAGAAATCAACAACTGGTACAACACCAACTTTATGAGCCGTCCCGGCTGGCAAGCGCACAAGTCGAATTGGGACAAGCAAATCAAGAAATACGTAATCTGAGAACGACAATGACAAAAGCAAAAACATTCATGAGCCCTCCACCATTCGAGGGCTCATACGACAAGAAGACGACAGTTTGGTTTCTGTACGATCATGAAATCGCACAGTGGGCAGAAGTACATGCGCATATGGCAGATACGAACGTCTGGTACACCGACGAGAAAGGCAATCTGAAAATTATCGACCACAACATGATCGATAAAACAATCGATGGTGTTCGATGGGTAATGCCTGAACCTGAATACATTTCGATGAAGTTCGATGACAAGAAGGACAAGCTTCTAATGGTGTTGGTGATGATGCTCAACGCTGGCGAAATCGCAGCACCATAAATGCGCATTTTGAGCGCTAAGACTGATGGATTCGGCGCTAAGGACTAAATACTAGCGAAGTTAAAATAAGAAGGAGAAAACTCCCAATGATCAAAAGACCACACGAATTTCCAGAGTGGATGAGCATCGTCGGCACAGTCCGATTGCTCGTAGATGCTGTAAACAAACTCGTCAGCGAAAAAGAGCAGGCGATGGTGAACAACGCCATTCTTCCCGATGCGCTTATTCCTAGCAATACCATTCATAATCCAAGCGTGCGCATCACGACAAAGCCAAATCCGCAAACGTGGGACGAGGCAATGGAAATGCTCAACGCGGCACAAGAATTCTTCGCAGCACGAACAGGTGAGGTGAAGAAATGAGCAGCAAGGAACAAAGCGAACAGCAGAAGCAAACGCGAAAACATCTGCAAGTATGAAGGCAGTTTGGGCTGCTCGTAAAGCGCAGAAGGAACACGATGCAATTCACAGCGTAATGCCGCGCAACACTCATCCGAAGAAGTTGAAGCCCTCGTTGTGGGAAGCTTTCAAGCAGTGGCTTGGAGGTGTTCTATGAGCATCGCAGATTTTGCAACGTGGCTTTCGTCATTTTCCGCTTGGTGGCTTCTGTTGCCTCTAGTTCCTGCTTTCATCGCGGGTATCGTGGAGGGTCTGAAACAATGAGCGACCTTCATATCGTTGTAGACATTTTCATGCACATGGATGCACCTGCACCAAAGCCGGAAAACGAAACACCGGCAAAGCCTCAGCGACTTGATCCGATCAAAGAACTGCGCGAGACAAGCGGCCCTATCCAGATCGACTACTCGGTTCGCTATCAGGCGGATCGCACTAACGGCTTTATGGACTTCACCAAGGCGGATCGTCGTTGGCTTAACGCGCTAATCGGTGATCTAAGAACAGTACGATTGGCAGATAAAGCCGACCGCGTAATCATGGACGGCGTTGCTAAGGCTCGCACTCGTCATTTCACCGGCCAGACATGGCAGGAGTTCATTGACGGCATTTACGCGGACAAGGTGAAGAGCGGTTACGAGTTCACGCAGAACCAGATGAAGAACCTTTGCAAGCTTGTTGGCCTCCTCAGCAAGGGCAAGACACTCGCCGGCTGTGGCTCGCTTGTCTTCAAGGAGAACGTCAGCGGTTCGGAGATTAAGCTATGAGCACTTACACGAAGGCAGTCATCGACGGTAAGACGGTCTGGCTTCCAGCACAGCAAGAGGCCATCGCATTGCCGAAGCCAGCGGTAAAGAAGCCAAAGCTGCACGAGCCGAAGCGCGTGGGCAGGCGATTTCGAGAACGTACGAGATGGTACTAATTTCTTGGAACCTCATAGCTCCACGCAGGTTAACACAGTGCCGCTCGGCGCTTTGATTAACGTCATAGAGCAGACTTGCCCAAGTCCATGCAAGTCGAGCGGCAGTTCTCAATCTGGCTACCAAACTGCGCCGTGGGAAACATCGGCGCATTTTTTTTGGAACCATTTTCAAGCTTGGACGTTCGCAATGCGTAACGTGTTCCGACCAACCGCACGTTTATCCTGCTTCCCTTCCTAGGCAGGAAATGAAAGCCCACGCTAAACTCCAGCAGCGTGGGCTTTTTTGTGCGCGAGCGAGATCGTTCCACCGGATGGGGCTGGGTTAAAGCCTAGGTTAAGTGAAACGATCTCTTGCGCAGCAGTTCAAACTGCTGCACAAGACCAGCCTACACCTTTTGCGGCTAATGTCGATGGCCTACTACCGAACGCTCATTGTGACCGCACATACAGGCCAGCCTCTTCAGCAGCCGCTATAAACGCCTCACGAGCGTCATCCGCTGGCCTTCTACCTTCGAGCACTGCCAGGCATACCCGACGAGCGCGGCTGTATTCCTCGCCGCTCTCAATCGGCCATTTGTGCAGGAGATAATAAGCGGCATCTGCGGTAGTGTAGATGGTCCGGTAAACGTTGTAGCGATCGATGTTGAGTTCGACGCCTTTGCTCCAACGCTCACTCATGAAAACCTCACCGCATTGCTCTCACCAACATGGACGACTTTCTTATCACGGATCAGCCGCATGAGACACTGATAGACGTTTTCAAGGTCATGGCCCTTGGCAACCATAGGCGGGCCAACACGTTCGAGGCTGATAAGCTTCTCGTCAGTCGCGCCCTGTTCGGTCATCACGGCAATGAAGTCGTCGTCAATTTGATCCATGATCTTCCGTATGGAACAAGTCATGAACATCGTCAAGAAGACTGTGCTAAATCAGACTTTTGAAAAATACGCACGAACGGCCGGTGCACGAACCGTGTATATCCACAGAACATACACCGGCGCCCCTCGCAGGTCGAAAGTATTATGATATCGCAATCATCAGGTCCGCAGGATCACTCGTAGCACAACCTTTAATTTGTCGGCTAGCGTTCATTAGGGTTATTCACCGCGAACATCGAGTGGGATCGTCGGAGTGTTCACGCGGCCAATGTCATCGGCAGTTTGCTTTATCTCATCAAGCACATTGAGTTTCGGCACGTTCAATCGAGAACGCCAGCTTACGACGATCTTGCCAATCGGAATGCCACGGAGGTCACGAACACCACACTCGTACATGATATCCGTGCCGACGCTGCGCATTGAAGCTCGGAGATAGGTCGATTTGATCTTCTCGATAGGCCAGACGCCGCATGCGGTATGTTCCTGATCTGGAAACAAGACCGCGTTGATTTCAGCCGTGATCGCGTTGGGTACTTTGTCGAAGTTGTCGGGGATGAAAGCAATGCCCTCGCTAACGTAGGGGCAATGCACGTTTGCATAATTCCAGGGGACACCACCAAGGCCATATGCACCGTTGCTAAACGCCCAATAGGTGGCTCTGTCCGCACGTAATGATCTGCCCAACTCATCAACTGCCCCGCACGTCGCAGCGTCGCGTGGGATGCTCTCTTGGAGGCGCTGAGCTTCTTCAACCGGGGAGGGCTGCGCATGTGAGAAGAACGCGGCCATGTTCAGCCTGTCAGTGACACTCATGTAGCCGAGAAAACCCATGCCGCCGAGCATGGCAATGATGAAGATTACGGCGATGAACGAGAAGGGATTTTTGCTGAACTTATCGACAAGAGCGACGAGCCCATTGGGGATGAATGAGAGGTCCATTTACTGCCTTTATGGAAACGCGGGAACATCCAATATTTAAACGGATGCAGCGCTTTGAGGCATCAAACGGACGGCTGGAGGTAAATACGAGCGAAGTTATTTTTCGAGGTATTTCCAATGACCGTCAGACACAAAGTGTTCGTTACCACGCCACTACTCCCGCACTTCAACAGAGCCGTTGAAGCCCTTCGACACCGTACCAATCCTAGTAGCAATGAAGAATTCGCGTTCCAGATTAGTCGTGAAATTCAAAACCAAGTAGCAAGCCAATTCGAAAAGTTCGACGGACACCCTGATCAACCAAAGAGCGTTAGGGTCGAGCGGATTGACACCGCTGAAGACTTCATTACTGCAATTGTTTCATTCGAGAGCCCAGAAGCAGCGATGCTGTTCAAACTCACCTATGGGGGCGAGTGATGAGCAAGTACCGCAACAATTTCGAAGCCAAAGTCGCAGCAAGCGTTGGTCCAACATTCAGCTACGAAACGACCAAACTCCCTTACACGCTTTCGCATACGTATCTGCCCGATTTTATCGATGAGCAGAACAAAAGCATAGTCGAAGCGAAGGGCCTTTTCGATGCAAGCGACCGCCGCAAGATGAAAGCAATCCGGCAGCAATACCCGGATTGGAACATCACCATCGTATTTCAAAATCCCGATAAAAAAATCACAAAGACGAGCCTCACGAGTTACGCGGACTGGTGCTCAAAGAATGGCATCGCGTGGAGGAAAGCATAATGAACAAGTTTCAACGGCTGGCGGGCGCAACTAAGCATATGGCTCTTTGCAAGGCCCTTGGTGGTGAAGAATTGCACAGCGAGATGGATGCTGTTTTCGCAGCGACAAAGGAGTTTAACAACGAGGGTTTCGATGCGATATTTGTTTCGTCACACGTCCGATATTTGTTGTGTGACCTACGCGTGAAGCCCGATCCAAGCAAACTCATTCATATGAGAGATTGGGCAGATCGATTCGAGACATTTTGGCTCAGTCAATCGGATAAAAGATGGAACGATTTTCTTTCGACCATGAAAGAAATTGTCGACCTGTTGAAACTAGACGAAGCGACAGACGAGTACACAAATGCTTTGATGCTGTGGAAACTCACCAATGGAGGTGAGCAATGAGTCGTGCTGTAGGCAAGTACCTCCAAGCCATCCGCGACCAGCGCTTAATCCTGGACGAGTACCGCGACTTTGAGGCGGATATCGAAATGTTTGCTCTGACGATGGCCGCTGTTAACGGCAACACGCATGTTGCTGCTTTTGGCAGTCAAATCGCTGACTACCATCACAACCTCGATGCAGCTGCCCAACGCATTAAACACGCGCTGGATATCGGTGGCGTCGTGGATATCTCGGACACAAATGTCGGCCATGACATTCGCTGTCTCATGGACGCATACAAGACCGGCGCGTTTCTCGGCAGCAAGCAACGAGCCCGCGACAATCTCCTAGCCGTGGATTTCTACGACCGCATTGGCAAGATGCCCGACGACGATATCCATGTGACTAAATTTGCGATCCCGGTATTCAGCAAGCCGAATAAGGCGATGAGCACTGATGCCCTACACATGGCGTTCAATAACCCTCAGCGGCAGAACGTGGTGTTGGCGAGTTTCAAGGACAACAAGGAAGCGGTGGCGTATCGATTGGCGGTGAAGTGATTTGACCGTGGCGTCACCTACGGCTTTGGCTCGATATCAAGCAGTTCACGCATCACTAGTTCCTGCTTATATTCCTCGGCCCATTTGATCGTAAGCATTGCCGAAGGCGCGTAGATTACGCGCGTCTGTGGATCACCGAAGGTTCCATCTTTCTTCGCATTCGCAACCTCAAGCACTTTTGTGTCGATGCTGCATCCACCAATGACAACTGGCGGATTGGCCTTGATCGTGATCTGTACTTTTCTGGCCGGGCCGTTTTTCCATTCGGTAGCATTTTCTCGATAGCGGAATTTCTTTTCATATACAGTTGGGCCTTGTGTCGAGAGGACAGTGGCTAGATCGACGCCAAAGTCCGCTTCACTTTCAAATGTCTCGATCTCGCCATTGGCTGCTTCGGTCTTCGAACTCGATGTCGACTGAGGCATTATCAGCCCATAGGGGATGATTGTTGTCCTCCTCGTGTTCGTGCTTTCCTCCTTTACGACCAGGCTTTTCTCAGCGACGTCGAAGTAAGATTTGAACGTGCGCTTATTTCCGCCAATGTAGGTCTGAACATAACTCGCGGGAACGCCTTTGTTGAGCGAAGCGCATTGTTCGAAGGTCATGTTCGCATAGGAAGTCGAGGCGAGGCAGACAAAACTGAAAGAAGTTAAAGCATAGAGTTTCATGCATCTGTTCCCTGCAAACTTGAGTTGAGAGAGCCATATTCGCGGCAAGATGGTATGCGGTCAAGAATTCACGCAAGAACTTGAAGGCTGGCGTCCAATAATTCCACAGGATAAGTCGAGGCACCCACTTTAACGGCCAGCAAGAGAGGCAGATAATCCTCCGTACAACTCACGGAGGATTTTCAGTTTATGGCAGACCCGATTGCAAGTTGGCTCATGGGTGTCCTGAACGCGAAGCTGATCACCACACGTAACGGGGTCTTCTTCATCGGCCTGGCACTGATATGCGGCGTTGGCTTTAACCTCAATAGCGATCCACCAAAGCCATTCTACGCATGGGATGGCGTGTGGGGCCTAGTGCTGGCTATCGGCATAATGTGGGTGATCCTGTCGGAGTGGAAAAAGCAGGCCGACAAAACTGCGCAGGCGGTAAAGGAAAAGACCGAGAAGGATGAGAAGGAGGCAACTGCTAAGCGTGTCGCGGTCCGCAAGTCGGAGATTGCATATGAGAACGTGAAGCGGTTGGAGAGAAAAGAAGCCCAAGCATTGATGTGGTGGTTGGGTCAAAACCAGCGCAGGTTCACTGCGGCTCAGAATGCACCTGTGGTGCTCACGCTAAAGAACTACTACATCATTCGGGAGACAAAGGACGAAGAAGGGCTGTTCACACCGAATATGTTCTTCATTGAACCCACGATATGGGAACGGCGAGAAGAAATAATCAGAGGGCTCGTCAATCAGGGTTATGAGCAGCCGAGGTCGGATGAGTCGACAAAAGCGAATAACTGGGTCGTCTAGGTAACAACAGGAAAACAACGAGACTTTAGACGATCCTGTAAATGAACTTGCACGCTGCACGGAATCAAATTGCACGGTTCTGTAAATCAACACAGGAAGCAGTAAAGCAAGCCAATCCTCTCAGATATTCCACACCGAAAAGGTAGACCATAGCGAGGGCAAGCATTTTGTGCCTTTACGATCAAAGGGCAACCGAAAAGATCGCTCGCCCTTTAAGTTTTTTGGCAACAGACAAACAACGCTCCTATTGTGTCAGAGGAAACGTTGTGCAATGCAAAACAAATACGTCGCTTACTATCGTGTCTCCACGCAAATGCAGGGCAAATCCGGATTGGGTTTAGAAGCGCAGCGTGTTGAGGTCGAACGCAATACAACAAATGGCGAAGTGATCGCAGAATTCACCGAGATTGAATCCGGCAAGCGCGACGATAACAGACCACAATTGCAAGCCGCGTTACAATGCGCTCGTGAAAGCGGAGCAACGCTCGTAATTGCAAAGCTGGATCGCCTATCTCGTGATCTGCATTTCCTCACCGGTTTCATCAAACAGAACGTGCCGTTTATCGCTTGTGATCTACCACATGCAAATAAGTTCACGCTCCACATAATGGGTGCTGTAGCGGAGCAGGAACGCGATTTTATCTCAGAACGCACAAAAGCGGCAATCCAAGCGAAGATTGCAGCAGGAGCGCAGTGGGGAGCAAATACGGCGAAGAAGGAGAAAGCCAATACTTTTGCTGGATCGCTTCAAGAAACCCTACGGGGGCTCATAGACAGCGGTATCGATACACCAGCGGCTATTGCGAAGGAATTGAATGCTCGTGCAATCCTGACACCACGCGGAGCGCAATGGGGGACTGGACAAGTTGTCCGCTTGCTTGCTCGGATCGATGACATTAGCAGGAACTAATTCGTTACGAATAAGACCTATAATAAGGGGTAAAACGTAACGAAGTTCATGCAACGAATTAGACCTATAATAAGGCATAAAACGTTGCAAAGCAGATAGCCCATAGGGCGGTAATAATCAGGGTTGCAACGTCAACCGAAAAGATTTGCAAAAACAGGAAATCAGCGCTCGCCCTTTGGCTCAACTGGAAACAGGAAGAGAGCACGGCAGCAATTGTGCTGCTGGTGCAAAGGTAGATCGAAATGACGAA
>Ga0209025_1000929_pt1 | contig 44729 bp, 39 predicted proteins | sample AraplaMF_Col_mLB_FD_184256 | JGI IMG/M metagenome (GOLD analysis project Ga0209025, IMG submission 184256) | Arabidopsis root microbial communities from the University of North Carolina, USA - plate scrape MF_Col_mLB (SPAdes) (version 2) | ecosystem: Host-associated > Plants > Roots > Endosphere... | reverse complement strand
CACCGACGCCGAGAAATACCTGCTGCTGGCTGCACTCAACCTCGTGGAGTGCGTCGCCTTCGTTGAAGGCCCGACCGCCGCTTGATGGCTCCGACCCGGGTCAAGGTGGAACGGCCGGACGCTCACGGTGAAGCGGCCGGCCATCCCAATCTTGGTCGAGAGTGGCGCACGTGGTGGATAGACTTCCGCTACCGGCCGTCAGGAGGCTTTGCTTGAGTGAATCGCTTCTTATCAGCCGCCGATTTGACGACGAAATCTTTGACCCGTCAGACCGCGACTAGGAAGACGCCCTCAGACAGGTCTTCATCGAGAACGAACCTCAACTGAACGGAGCGACCTAGGAAAAGCTTCGTGGCGCGTTCCTTCGCTTCGGGACCGTCGAGGGGCTGTTGTTCGTCGTCTACGTCTATCGCCTCGGACATGTCAAGCTCGAGCAATGGGCCGATGCGGAATGCGAGCGCGAGCTTGCCGGCGCTTTGCACCTGCACCGCGTGATCTTTGACGATGCGCTGAGACTCTGCAGATTGGCACGGGACAGAAACATTGCAGGTCTGCGTTAAGCACCGTGGGTTCAGAATTGAAGCAACATGACTCTCAGCTTTGGATAAAGCTGAATGTCTCTTGTGGATCCATTTTTCAGCCAGCGTTCTGGCGACGAAGTCGGCTTCGCCACCCGCTGGCCAGGGAACGGTTCAACTGATTGGTCTCGAAGGAAGGGCGTTTTGCGACCGCGTTGCGGTTGCGATCCAACCGCGCCGATCGCGTCGATGAGCGACCTACGGCTGGGATCAGGCGACGAAGCAGCCACTTTTCCCCTTTGGAGGAATCGAATGTGCTGGCGGTAAATTTGGTGGGTGTACCGAGTTTCCGTCACCAGACAGTACTCCGCATGTCAAAAAATTGGTCTCCTCTTTGGAGCATGCCCCACCTATCCAGTTCGGGCGATGCATCCAAGGGGGAATGCGACCCATCATCGGATCGCGCGGTGCATTGCCGCACCGTTTTGTGCGATTGCGTGACTGCCGCGCGCTTTTGAATCTTACGAAAAGGTCTACACATGAATCGATCAAATTGGTTTACCGCTTCGCCGGAAGGTGCCAAAGCGATTGGCGCGCTTCATCACTACGTCATCACCGGCACAAGACTTGAAGCATTGCTTGTCGATCTCGTCTTCTTGCGTGTTTCGCAGATCAACGGGTGTGCGCACTGCATCGACATCCATACCCGCGACCTTGTCAAGGAAGGTATGTCGGTGGAAAAAATCGTGTTGATCCCTGTTTGGCACGAAGCAACCTATTTGTTTTCCGATCAGGAACGCGCGGCGCTGGCTTGGGCTGAAGAGGTCACCAGAGTCAGCGAAACGCATGCCTCGGATGAGGCGTATGCCGCGGCCGCCACGCAGTTCGAAGAGCGGGATCTGGTTGATCTCACGCTCGTCATCGCAGCAATGAACGCCATCAATCGCATGGGGATCAGCTTCCGGCTCAAGCCGCGAGCAAAGGCCTGACGTCCTAGAAGTCACGGGAAAGGGTCGCGAGGTAGAACATATGAAATGTGGTTACTGCCTCTTCTTCAGCGGCGCTGTCCGCACTCGCTTGAGGCGATTGCAGCCGCCAACGACACGACACGATCAGGTGTAGCAGATGCAACTCCCTCGTCGCCAGTTCATGAAAGTGACTGGCCCCACCTGGCGGGCTCAAGCTTGGCATAGACGGGCTTCTCGCCAGCGGCCACGCTGGCAGAACTTCGTCAGTACAAAACTTGCGGGCTTGACAGTCACGCGCCAGACCAACACCTACTGTTCGGTAGGTTGCGGCATCCTCATGTACTCGCTGGGCGACGGCGCTAAAAACGCCAAGGCCTCGGTTCCACGTCGGGGGCGATCCCAACCACCCGGTCAATCGCGGCAAGCTGTGTCCAACAGGCGCGAGCCTACTCGACATTATTAACAGCCTCAAACGGCTGCTGTACCCCGAGCACCGCGCCTTGGTTCAATCGAGTGGAAGCGCCTGTCCCGGGGCGATGCTGTTGACCGCATCGCGAAGCTCATGAGGGCCAATCGCGACGCGAACTTTCTTGAGACCACGGCCGACGGCGAGCGCGTCAACCGCTGGACGTTCACCGGAATGCTGGCCGCCTCGGCCTGCAGCAACGAAGCCGGCTACATCACCTACAAGGTCGCCTGTAGCTGGGGCCTTCTTCTTTTCGACAATCAAGCGCGTGTCTGACACGGCCCGACGGTGTCAGGTCTTGCCCCGACGTTCGGCCGTGGCGCGATGACGAACCATTGGATCGACATCAAAAAGGGGGTGCGGACAAAAACTTGGACTACCAGGAGGTAGTTCATGTATTCCTACGAAGATCGGATTCGAGCCGTTGAGCTCTACATCAAGCTTGGCAAACGCGTCAGACCCACCATCCGTCAACTGGGTTATCCAACGAAGAATTCTTTGAAAGGCTGGTACAGCGAATATCAGCAGAAGCTCGACTTGCCGTCGGGCTATGCGGGCCGAGTAGCCAAGTTCTCGAAGGAACAGAAGGCGGCAGCGATCGAGCATTACCTCGCTCACGACCGCTGCATTGCGGCCACCATGCGGGCACTGGGCTACCCCTGCAGAGGGACGCTAACCGCCTGGATCCGCGAGGCCCTTCCTGAGGTCAGAAGGGCTGTCGTCGGCAGTGTGAAGCGACGAAGGCATTCCGGAGAGCTGATGCAGGCTGGAGTCATGGAACTCTGCACGCGCGAGGTAAGCGCCCAGACTATCGCCGACAGGCTCGGCGTGTGCCGGCCAACGCTGTACAACTGGAAGAATCAACTTCTGGGACGTGAGGCACCCGCATCCATGAAACGCACCAATCAAACGCCGTCGTCGCAAGAGCGCGACGAACTCGAGCGCCAGGTGGAGTCGCTGCGCCGCGAAGTCCGGCAACTGCGCCTCGAGCAGGACCTCTTGAACAAGGCCAACGAACTGTTAAAAAAAGGCCTGGGCGTCGACCTGCAGCTCCTGTCCAACCGGGAGAAGACACTGCTGATTGACGCCCTCAGGGAGCACTATGGCCTGCCAGAGCTCCTTGCACAGTTGGATCTTGCGCGTAGTTCGTACTTCTATCATCGGGCCCGCGCAGTGGTGGGCGACAAGTACCAGGAGGTGCGGCAATCCATAACCGAGATCTTTGAGTCGAACCACCGCTGCTATGGCTACCGCAGGCTGCAGGCTTCGCTCACGAGGCAGGACGTCACGATCTCCGAGAAGGTCGTGCAGCGGTTGATGAAGCAGCAAAGCCTGGTTGTTCCAAGGCCCAGGAAGCGCAGATATGCGTCATACCTCGGCGAGATCAGCCCAGCGCCCGAGAATCTCATCAACCGCGACTTCCAGGCCGCAGTCCCCAATGAGAAATGGCTCACGGACATCACGGAGTTCCAGATCCCGGCCGGCAAGGTGTACCTCTCGCCAATCATCGACTGCTTCGATGGAATGGTCGTCAGCTGGACCATTGGGACCAGTCCGGACGCCGAGTTGGTCAACACCATGCTGGATGCAGCCATCGAGACGGTCGCGGACACCGCCGACCGGCCTGTGGTCCACTCCGATCGCGGCGGCCACTACCGTTGGCCAGGTTGGCTATCAAGAATGAGCGACGCGAACTTCACGCGTTCGATGTCTCGCAAGGCATGCTCGCCTGATAACGCGGCCTGCGAAGGCTTCTTCGGTCGGCTGAAGAACGAGCTGTTCTACCCCCGAGACTGGAAGAACGCCACCATCGAGCAGTTCGTCGAGGCCGTCGACTCGTACATCCGCTGGTACAACGAGAAGCGGATCAAGATCTCTCTTGGCTCTCTCAGCCCCATCGAATACCGGGTGAGCCTTGGACTTGCGGCGTAAACCAGTCCAAGTTTTTATCCGCACCCCCGGTGGGTCACTTCTGGATGGAAATTAACACACCGCCTCAAGGCTACTTCGACAGGGCCGCCTCGACGATCATGTTGGCCACAAGCTCAGGCCTCGAGACCATGACGAGGTGCGATGCGCCATGCACGCTCTGTGTCCTTTGCGAGCGTGCGCGGTCGGCCATGAACTGGAGCGCCGCCGGCGGCACATGTTTGTCGCGGGAGCCAAAGAGGAACCAGGAAGGCTTCTGCTTCCACGCAGGTGGTCCGGCATGGTCCCGGAGCGCGCTCTCGGAGATCGGACGTTGCGATGCAGCCATCTGTTCGGCTCGTGCGACCGGGATGTCCTCTGCCAAGCGGCGGCGGAACTGTGACGCCGACATATAGAGGTCGCGACCGCCACCAGACTGCACCACAGCTGCGGCAAGGACCGTATCGAGCGTGTACCCTGAGAATTGGTTCAACAAGTCCGACACGGACTCGCCGGCGTCTGGCGCGAATGCGGACACATAGACAAGTGCCTTCACCTGTCGGTTGTCGTAGGCTGCGTTGCTGATGACAGCACCACCGTACGAGTGCCCCACAAGAACTGTCGTGCCTCCGACGGCCTTGATGATGTCGCGTACGTAGGTGGCGTCGTTCTCGAGCCCGCGTAGCGGATTGGCGACCGCGACCACTTGGTATCCCTGGTCCAGCAGACGCGCGGTGACGCCTTCCCAACTGGCGGACTCCACGAAGGCGCCGTGGACCATGACGATGGTGGGCCGAGACTTGTTTTCATGCTCGGCGGCGTGGACGGGCTCAATGATGGACATGTACAGCGCGAGCGCCGCCGCGACAATATAGGTGCCGATGACTCCTGCCACATCGACGCTCACGTGTCTTTGGAAGAGCTTGACGGTCAGCGCGGTTGGGGGCATGAGTGTTCCTGATGGGATTAGTCCGGGATGTGGTTGTCGTGACCTTACTCCCTCGTCGCAGTCGCGGGCCCCCTCAAAAGTGGGAGCGGTCTTGCCAATCAGTTCATAGGGTTTGATCGGGGCGCGCGCGTGATGGCGACGCGCCATGGGACTGACCGGCCGTTGTGGCAGGCCGCTCGTCCGAAAGGTAGAGCATCGACGCCCCGAACAGTGGGGGCGTGTCGATCGAATGCGGCCTACCTTTCAGTCCGAGCGTCGCAACTCGCGTACGTCATTCACGTCCTCCCACTCATTGCCCTGAAAGGAAACTTCCATGCCCGAAATGAATGCCTCCAACCAAGCAATGCGTCGCAGCCTGATGGCGAGCGGCGCTGCCGCTGTAACAGGCGTCTTCGCCGCGGGTGCCCTGTCCACAACGGTCGCGGCCGCACCTGCTGCGAAGTCTTCTCCCGGCTCACGCTACGCCGGCAGCACTATCGTCACGAAGGATGGCGTGGAGATCTTCTACAAGGACTGGGGTCCCAAGAACGCACAGCCCGTGGTCTTCCACCACGGCTGGCCGCTGAGCTCCGACGATTGGGATGCCCAGATGCTGTTCTTCCTGAACAACGGCTACCGAGTCGTGGCCCACGATCGCCGGGGCCATGGCCGCTCCGCGCAGGTCAGTGATGGTCACGACATGGACCACTATGTGGCAGATGCCGCGGCGGTTTTCGAACACCTAGACCTTCGCAATGCCGTGCATGTCGGTCACTCCACTGGCGGTGGCGAAGCGGCCGGCTATGTCGCTCGTCATGGCAAGGGCCGTGTCGCCAAGCTCATCACGGTGGGCGCAGTTCCGCCGATCATGCTGAAAACGCCTGCCAACCCTGGTGGCCTTCCGATGGAGGTCTTCGACGGATTCCGCAGCGGACTTGCTGCGAATCGCTCCAAGTTCTATGTCGATGTCGCATCCGGCCCGTTCTACGGCTTCAACCGTCCGGGAGCGCAGCCGATCCAGGCGGTCATCGAGAACTGGTGGCGGCAGGGGATGACGGGCAGTGCCAAGGCGCACTACGACGGCATCAAGGCCTTCTCGGAGACCGACTTCACGGAAGACCTCAAGCGCATCGACGTGCCGACACTGCTCATGCATGGCGACGACGACCAGGTGGTTCCCATTGCCGATGCGTCCGTGCTGGCTGCAAAGCTGTTGAAAAAAGCAACGCTCAAGGTGTATCCGAGATTCCCGCATGGCATGTGCACGACGCAGGCCGACGTTATCAACCCCGATATGCTCGCCTTTATCCGCAGCTGATCGTCATGTGGGCGGCGCGTCTCTGCGCGCCGCGCCGCACGGCACCGGCCGGAACGTTGTTGAGCTGCGACCCGAATCCGCTTCGAGCTGACGGAGCGACCTGATGGCATCGCGCACGCCCCTCGCTGGCGGATTCTGCGTCCGAGGACGTCGCGAGCATGCCTGTAATAAGCACGGCCAAGCCGTTCCGGCTTAGCTTCCCGTAAGCACGCGACCAGCGCCGCCGTGCCCGGAAGATGCACTTGATGCCAGCCAAGTGCTGTCCGAAGCCTGCATGGGGCCTCGTAGCGTGTCAATGTCCAGTGAAAAAGCGGGCCAAGAATGCGAGACCGATGACCAGCGCGAGAACAGCGAATACTGCGATGACCAGCGCAATGCCGATCGAATTACGGTCCGCGTGCGGGTCGGGGTCGGCGCGTCGGCCGCCCAGAGCACGGTCTTGAGTGATTTGAGAACCCGCTTCATTGCGTGACTCGTTCTTGCTCAGCGCTGCATCATCTCGCGCAGCGTGACCTCGGCGCCGGTGTTGCCCCAGCTTCCGCGCACATAGCTCAGTACGGCTGCGAGCTCCTGGTCGTCCAGCAGGTGGCCGAAAGGCGGCATGCCGTAGGGGCGGGGGTTGCCTTCGGTCGCGGGCAGGAAGCCGCCGCGGCGCACCACCTGCACGAGGTTGCTGGCGTTGTGCATGTTCACCGCGCGGTTGCCCGCCAGCGGCGGGAACACGTCGAGCACGCCCTCGCCGCGTTCGCCGTGGCACCACGCGCACTGCTGAGCGTAGATTTTCTCGCCGCGCAGCATCACATTCTCCCTGCGGCGCACCGGCGTCACCGACGGCGCCTGAGCCGCGGGGGGCAGCGCCTGCAGGTAGGTCGCTATGGCCCTCAGGTCGGCATCGCTCAGGTGCTGGGTGCTGCGAAACACCACCTCTGCCATCGGGCCGAGCACCGAGGCGCGGGCCGTGCGCCCCGTCTTGAGCAGCGTGACGACCTCTTCCACGGGCCATGCGGCGACACCGGCTTCGGCGGCCGCATCGAGTGCTGGCGCGTACCAACTCTCGCCCGGCAGCATGCCGCCAACGAAGCCGCGGGCGGTGTCCGTGGCGCCCAGCGAATTGCGGCTGCCGTGGCATTCGACGCAATGGCCCAAGCCGCCGACCAGGTAGGCGCCGCGGTTCCACTCGGCCGAGCGCTGTGGCTGCGGCTCGAAGCGGCCGGGTGTGAAGAAGAGGGCGCGCCACACCGCCAGGGCGACCTGCGTGTCGTAGGGGAAGCCGAGCGTGTGCGCTTGGTTGGCCCGCGCCACCGGCGGCAGCGTGCGCAGCCAGGCGTAGATCGCGTCGGCGTCCTCGCGCGTCATCTGCGTGAAGCTGGTGTACGGGAAGGCCGGGTAGAGCAGTCGCCCGTCTCGCGAGCGGCCGTTATGCATGGCGCGCCAGAAATGGTCGGCGTTCCACAGCCCGATGCCCGTGATGGGATCGGGCGTCAGATTGCTGGTGAAGATCGAGCCGAAGGGCGTGTCGATGCTGCGCCCGCCTGCGTAGGGCTCACCGCCCCGCGCGGTATGGCAGCCGGCGCAGTTGCCCGCCAGGGCGAGGTAGCGGCCACGCTCAACCTGGCCGGGCGCCGCGACGAAGGGCGTCGCGGTCTTTGGGACCTGGTCCTCGCCGCGTCGATTCAGCGCCACCCCCATGCCGACCAGCAACGCGACCGCCAGCCCCAGCCCTAGCACCGTGCGCAGCAGCACGCGGCGTGCGCTCACTGGTGAGCCTCCATCGCGCTGCACGCGACCGGTGGGCCACTGGGCAACGAGGTGGCGCGCTTGGCGCCTGTAGGCACCGGCTGCGCGGCCAACCAGCCGGCGATGGCGATGATGTCGTGGCTGTCTAGCCGGCGGCCGACGTCGGCCATGCAGTCCGGCGCCATCGCGCGCCGGTCGCCGGTAACCCAGGCCCCCAGCTGCGATGCGATGTACAGCCGCGGCAAGCCGACCAGCGACGGGATGCCGGGCTGCACGCCCGTCAGCGCCTCGCCGTGGCATCGTACGCAGGCCGGGATGCCGCGCGTCGCGTCGCCGCTCCGCACCAGTTCGCGCCCGCGTGCCAGCGTGGCCGGCGCTAGGTCCGAAGCGGCTGGCGGTGGGTAGGGGAAGTCGAGTGATGCGAAGTGGTGAGCCATCTCGTGGAGGTACGCGTCCGACAGGTTAGCTAGCAGGTAGCTCATGTCCGCCTGCTGGCGCCGCCCGTCACGGAAGCTGCGCAGCTGGTTATAGAGGTAGCCGGCCGGCTTGCCCGCCAGCCGTGGGAAGTAGTCCGAGTTGGTAGCCTGCCCGTCGCGGCCGTGGCAGGTGATGCAAGCGGCCATGCGCCGCGCGAGGTCTTCTGCGGCCTGCGTGTGCACCCCGCCGAAGGCCGATGCTCCAAGCACGGCGATAAACGCCTTTCTCCAAGTGAACAGGCGTGGGAGCGACATGACTGAACTGATTCTCGAAAGATTTAGACGCCTGGACCTTATCAATTTTGGGTGATTCGAGCCTTGATGTACGCAGTACGTGGTCGGCCAGCCACTTCGGCTTCTTGCCGCGTCCGGTGTGCTGTTCATCGGGAAGGCTCCGGAAATATCAGGATGATGGGATGTGCGTGGCGCGCAAGAAGGTCCGAGCCAACGCCGCGGCCAGAGCCGGTGCGCGGTTTGGCTTATTCCGAGAGGAAATCGAACAAGTCTGCGTTAAGCCGGGCCTTGTGGGTCTCGATGAGACCGTGGGGGGCGCCTGCGTAGACAAGCAGCCGTGAATTGGGTATGAGCTGGCATGACCGGCGTGCGACTGCTTCGATAGGGACGATCTGGTCGTCGTCGCCGTGAATGATGAGTGTTGGGACGTCGATGTACCCGAGGTCCTTGGTAAAATCGGCCTCGGAGAAGGCCCGGATTCCTTCCAACGCAGCCTTGGCAGCTGCTTGCATTGCCTGTATCCAGAACCAGTCGATCGCACCCTGTGACATCTTGGCCGCGGGACGGTTGAACCCGAAGAATGGACCATTGGCAAGGTCCCGGTAGAGCTGCGCGCGGTCGATGACGCTTCGTTCGCGCAGCCCGTTGAAAACTTCCATCGGCAGTCCAGCGGCATTCTGGGGACTCCAGAGGAGCGAGGGGGTTACCGCTGAGATAAGTGCGACCTTGCGCACGCGTGCGCCACCGTGGCGACCAATGTAGCGGGCGACTTCACCACTTCCCATCGAGAACCCGACTAATGCCGCGTCGGAAAGATTGAGCTCTTGGCACAGTTGGGCGAGGTCGTCGGCATAGGTGTTCATGTTATGGCCATGCCACACCTGGCCGGACTGGCCATGGCCACGTCGATCTGCTGCTATCACACGGAAGCCCCGCTCTGCCAGGAAGACCATCTGGGCCTCCCAGCTGGCGGAGGTCAGGGGCCATCCGTGACAGAAAACTACCGGCGTGCCGCTTCCCCAGTCCCTGAAGAAGATGCGCGTCCCATCGGTCGTGGTGATCGTGTCGTTCATACTTACTAGCCAGACTCCTGTTCGAGGCGGGATGGGCGTCCTGTCGGCCTGCCGGCCAAGGATCAGTTGTGCGGGCGAGGTATCCTGGTGTCAGCGATGTGGGCCTGGCATGTATCGACGCAGCACAGACAGACCTTAGCAATGCGCGCAGACGTCGTGGTCACTGTGCGAGTGGAGCGGCCTATCCCTTCTGGCGGATGGCGGTGGATGCGTTATGGGCTAGAAGTCTGCCTATGAGCCTTGTCCTACATGCGGAGCGCGGGCGGCGCGCGCTTGTAGGTAAGCTATGAACGTCGTGAAGGCGGCCGGGCGTGCGTCGCGCGGTCATCGGCACACGCGGGCTGTGAACGACTTGGCGGCGAAAGGGCTCGTGCCAGGACTGCAATTTAGAGGTGGACTTGTACCGAACTTCAGATCCTTCGTCGTCTACGAGCTTGCGACTTTCGCGCTCCGCCATTGGAACGTGGCTATACCTCGGCATGTTGAGCCTGTTCGGCGCGGTCATTGGCATGCAGTTGCTCACCACGCTCGGAGTGACGCCGAACACGACGCTGATAGGGGTGTTGATCACGGTGATCGTGTCTCGGATTCCTGTTTCGGCATTCCTACCGCTTCGTTCGGTACATATGCAGAACATGGCGCAGACGGCGATCTCCTCGGCGACCTTCGGCGCCGCCAACGGAATGCTCCTGCCCATTGCAATTCCCTACCTGTACGGCAGCGAGCAGTTGATCTTGCCCCTGCTGTGCGGCCTGGGTGCAGCCATCCTCCTGGACGCGTGGCTCCTGTATCGGCTCTTTAACTCGAGGGTCTTTCCGGCCGCAGGTGCATGGCCGCCGGGCGTCGCGGCAGCTCAGGCGATCCGCGCCGCGCAGGGTGACGGTCACGTCTTCTTGTTGGGCCTCGGGGTGGCGGTCGCCGCAGGCGGTGCGTGGCTGGCCGGGATCCCGATGGCGGCGTTCGGCACGGCTTTCATTGGCAACGTTTGGGCCCTCTCGCTGTTCGGTTGTGGTTTGCTGGTCCGCAACTACGGTGCACCGTTTTCCGGGATTGACATCAACGCGATGTACCTTCCCCACGGCGTGATGATAGGAGCGGGGTTGGTCGCACTGGTGCAGGTTTTCAACCAGGTGCGCCGTCCGAGCGCCGCTGCCTCCGTCGATCCTGGGCGTGAGACGGTCACGACGACGCAGGTGCGATTCGTTCTAGGAAGTGCCGGACTTGCCTACTTGGCGATTGCTGTCTTTCTCGCGGTTGGCTGCGGGCTTTACGTTCAGATGGGCTTGGCGCAACTGATCGGGTTTGTCCTGTACAGCGCTGCTGCAGCCTATGCGCACTGCGTCATCGTTGGAGTGGCGGCCATGCACTCGGGGTGGTTTCCTGCATTCGCCGTCGCGTTAATTACTTTGATCGTGGGGTTGGTGCTGGGTTTCCCTCCCGTGGCGCTGGTTGTACTGTGTGCCTATTCTGTGGCGACGGGTCCCGCTGCCGCGGACATGGGCTTTGATCTGAAGGCCGGATACATCCTGCGAGGAAATGGCTCGGATCCCCGCCTTGAGGAAGCGGGGCGGCGTCAGCAGTACATGGCGTCGAGCCTCGGCCTGTGCGTCGCCATCTTGGTGGTCGCGCTCGTGCACAAGGTGTATTTCTCGCATGGCCTTGTGCCACCGGTGGCGAAGGTGTATCTAGCCACGATCACCGCCGGCGTGGCGGACGGCGTAGCTACCAAGCTCGTCGCTTGGGCTGTCGTGGGGGCTACTGTGCAGTGGATCGGCGGGCCCAAGCGTCAGATGGGCGTGATGTTGGCCACCGGTCTCTTGATCGCCAACGGACTAGCAGGCGTCGCGGTTGGACTTGGAATTCTAGTGCGCCTGTTGGCCCAACGCTTGCCTGGCAATGAGGTACGCGGGAAGTTGGAGGTCTTTGCGGCCGGAGCGATCGCTGGAGACGCGATCTACGGCTTCTTAGCGTCAGCGGTCCAGAGTCTTCGGTTCTGGCGGTAGCGCGATAGTGGGCAAGTCGGCGAGGTCGCTCCTTGTCCAATGAAGGAGGTAGGCTAGGTTGAGACGCACTCAGGAGGATACGGTTAATCAGGAGACGCTTCTGATCCAGCAGGCGGAGGGCTGGCGGTTTGGTCCCTTCGTTTTGTGGGAATCGCCAAGGCGGCTCGAGCGCTCGGGTGCGCCGGTCAGGCTTGGGACCCGGTCGATCGAACTCTTGCTGGAGTTGATCAAGGGGCGGAACGAGCACCTTACTAAGGAGCAATTGCTCGAGCGTGTGTGGGCGGGCGCGGACGTGGACGAAGTGAGCGTGAGGGTTCATATGTCCACGCTGCGAAAGGCCCTCGGTCCGCCTGGCGATCACGAAGGGTGCCACGAATGGATTTCGACAGCGCCCATGCGCGGCTACCGCTTCATCGGCAAAGTCGAGCGTGCGACGTCACCGTGGCCTGGCGGCCCGTCGCTGTCGGGCCGAAGTGCTGAGCATCCTGACCACGTCCCCTGCTTTCGGCCATCCCGGCTGCCGTCGCCCATATCTCGTCTGATCGGCCGAGAGACGGAGATTCGACAATTGCACGAGCGCTTGTTGCAGCGGCGCCTCGTGACGGTAGCTGGACCCGGAGGGATCGGCAAAACATGTGTCGCGGTGCATGTTGCGCGGTTGGTGCAACAAGAGACTGGGAGCGAAGTCACTTTCGTCGATCTCGCCCCCTTGGTGTCGGCTGACCACCTGCTCAGCGCAGTCGCGCAGGCGGTCGGCCTGCCTGGTGATGGTTCTAACTCGTCTATTGCCATTGCGCGAGGCCTGTCTGGTCGCTCGCTTCTTCTTCTGGTGGACAACTGCGAGCATGTAGTCACTGCAGTGGCGAGGCTGGTGGAGGAGCTGCTGGTTCTGCTGCCTGAACTGAAAGTCCTGGCGACCAGTCGTGAACGTCTGCGAGTGCAAGGTGAGCATGTCGTGCGACTGCCCCCCCTGTCGTTGCAGGCGGGCCCCGTCTACAACATACGACAGGCAATGCGCTCCGCGGCTGTCGAGTTGTTGATCGACCTGTCAACGGCAGCCGGCGCGCCAGACTTCGAGGACGCGGAAGCCGAGCTTCTTACACGCCTGTGCAGGAATGTGGACGGAATCCCGCTCGCGATACAGCTCATTGCGGCTCGCCTTCCCGTCCAGTCGGCTCGTTCGCTCGCCGAGGACCTGGACGGCCACCTGCAGATCTACTCGATGGGAAATCGCTCGGAGCAGAAACGGCACCGGACGCTAGCCGCGACGCTGGACTGGAGCACTGCGCTGCTCACGACAGCGGAGCTTCGGCTGTTTTGCCACCTGTCGGTCTTTCGGGGTCGCTTCGACGCTGAGTCTGCGCTCGCAATCGTGGACGGTGAACTGGATGCAGATATTGCACTGGACGCGCTCGCCTCATTGGTGGACAAGTCCCTTGTCGCATTCGATCATTCCCACGGCAGTGCAGCCTACCGCCTGCTTGACACCACGCGCGGCTACGCGCAAAAGAAACTGACGGAAGGAGGTGCATGGGGCCTTGTCTGTGCTCGTCATGCGCACTGGATGCTCAGCGTCATGCGGGCGGCCAACGTCGAACTCACTGACGTTGACATGGCTACGTGGATAGATCGGTACGCACATCGCATCGACGACGTGAGATTCGCGCTTGACTCGAATTTGGAGGCTCGCGGCGAGTTGACCGTCGCTTCCGGCCCACTGTGGATTTACATGTCTCAGCTGGCCGAGTTCCGCACGCGTGCGAGAGCCGCGCTGGAGCACGCCTCGGCGCAGATCCCACGCGACGAGGCCATGATGGCAAGACTGCAGATCGCACTCAGCAATGCCATTGCATACACAGACGGGGCAACCAGCGAATGCGTCGAGGCGTGCGAACAGGCGCTGGTCAACAGCGTTAAGACGGCGACGCTGGAGGTCGAGCTGGAGTCGCGCTGGCGCTTGGTGACACTTAACATGGTGCTTGGGAACTATGCGCGATCCCTGTGGCATGCTGAGCGGCTCGATGTGACAGCAAAGGCGTCGGGCGATCCTATCGGGAAATACATGGCGGCGCGAATGATGGCGTACGCAAATCACTTCTGCGGCAACTTCCGTGTATCACGCGCCCACGTCGTGGCTGCGGCGTCGCTCGGTTACATCGACCGGCTCAATCCCGCGTTGATGCTGCAGTCAGACCCGCGCACGACACCTTTGTGCAGCCTAGGACGCACGCTTTGGATCATGGGCGAGGAGGACAAGGCCATGGAGGCAGCCACGCGTGTGGTGGAGTACGCCGAGGATTTCGGACAGGTTCTAGGGCTGATATTCGCGCTCTACTGGGCATGTCCAGTGGCAGTGTGGGCCGGACGGCACGACGTCGGGCGCAGATGGATCGAGCGGATGCGCGAGGTGAGCCAGCGGCGAGGTCTGGACTACTGGCACAAGTGGGTTATCTGGTTCGACTACGGGCTGCGCGTGCGAATGGGGGAGGACCGCGAGCGTGTCCATCAGGAAGTGGTGACGATGCTGCCGCGACTGGACACGCGCACGCGTGACGTCCTAGTCACCTTTTGCGAGGACTGGTTCGACGATGAGATGCTGGTGCGGGTCGAACGGGGGGAGGGCCAGTGGTGTGCCGCGGAGGTGTGGCGTGCCGCCGGCGTCAGACGTCAGCGCGATGGCGATCGGGCTGGCGCGGAGCGCTTGTTTCGCATGGCTGTGGACAAAGCGCGTGCGCAGTGTGCCGTTGCCTGGCAGCGGCGTGCTGAGGCGTCGTTGGTGGCATTGGGCGCGCAACCATAGCCGACGGGCAGCCCTAAGGGAGCGCTCCCCGAGGCGCCGGGCGCATTTCGTGCATGCCTTCGGGTTTGATCCAGCGAACGAAGGTAGGTCGCCCAGGTCGCTGAAGGCGCGCCAGCGGCACGTGCATACTTTGGTCAGTGTATGCGCGGCAGGAGCTGCCATGGGCCGGCAGGTAGCTGCCAGCGTCCAAGGTATTCCGCGACTGCCTGTGCGCGGAAGCAGCGACGTGCGTTCGCACCTGAATTTATTGTCCTATGCATACGTAAATGTCCTCTCAGCCCGATACGAGCAAGCTGATGCCGCGAGCGGATACGCTTTGGCGTTTTGGTCCGTTCACGGTCCGGGAATCCGAGCGCCGGGTCGACCGCGACGGAATGCCCGTGCGGCTTGGTTCCCGATCGTTCGACATCCTTATCCAGTTGCTTTGGCGCGCCGGAGAAGTTGTGAGCAAGGAGGAGTTGCTGCAGGCGGTATGGCCGGGCGTCCTGGTGGACGAGGGCAGCGTTCGGGTCCACATTTCGTCGCTTCGCAAGGCCTTTGCCGATAGTTCGTCGAAGCCGGACAGCGCCGATTGGATCCTGAACGTGCCTTCTAAGGGGTACACCTTCACGGGTCGAGTGGAGCGTGGGATGGTCGCTGAAGTCACGCATCACGCGTTGCCGAACGAACCCTTGCGTGTCGCTGGTTTCGTGGCGCCGCCGCTGAGTCTCACTCAGTTGATGGGGCGCGATACGGATGTTGACAAAGCCTTGGCCGCGCTCGCCGATCGACGTCTCGTCTCGGTCGTCGGATCGGGCGGAATCGGTAAGTCTCGGCTTGCGCTTCGCGTGACGGAGGTATATCGCACGCGCGACGCGAATCGTCCGCGCTCCGTGGCATTCGCCGATCTGGCGCCACTTGTTTCTGGAGACCACGTGTTCAGCACGCTGGCCCGATCGCTGGGCGTGCCCATCGAGGAGGCAGACACTTTTCGCCTCTTGCAGTCCCGAATCGCAGGCACCCACTTGCTGTTGCTCATCGACAACTGCGAGCATGTGCTCGAAGCCTTGGCGCCCCTCGTCATGCGGCTTCTCGTCGCGCTGCCCGGCCTGCGCATCCTTGCTACGAGTCGCGAGGCGCTGCAGGTGGAGGGGGAATTCGTTCTTCGGCTGTCGCCTCTAGACGTCCCTGCTGCGGCACATACGTCGTTGGCAGTGGCGTTGCAGTCCTCGGCGGTTCGGTTGCTTGTCGAAAGAGCGGAGGCGGCCGGCGCTCAGCCGTTCGATGATTCGCATGCGCCAGCGCTGTCGCAGGTCAGCCGCTACCTGGACGGCATCCCGCTGGCCATTGAACTGGTGGCGGGCCGACTCTGCGTCCAGTCGGTCGATGATCTCTTGTTGAGGCTAGACGACCACATGGGTCTGTACATGGAAGGAAACCGCGCCTCCATGCCGCGGCACCGGACGCTTGCAGCGGCTCTGGACTGGAGCGTCGCGCTGCTCTCGCCTGAGGAGATGCGGCTGTTTCGACGCCTGTCGGTCTTCCGCGGACGTTTCGATGTGGAGGCGGCCCTCAGCATGGTGGCCGATGAACCCGATTCAGATCTCTCACTGCAGGCACTGATAGGCCTGACGGAGAAATCGCTGATCAGTTTCGACCGCTCCGAGCCCTCGGCCCGGTATCGGCTCCTGGACACGACGCGCAGCTACGCGGCCAAGTTGTTGATGGAGCTTGGAGAAAAGGAGGTTGCCATTGAGCGCCATGCCATGCAGATGCTCGACGTGATGAATGCGGCGACCGAAGACCTTTCCGTCCTGACGGTGGCGCGCTGGAACGAGCAGTATGCCCACTGGCTGGATGACGTACGGTTTGCGATCGACCAGTGTTTCGTACGCGGGGCTGTGAAAGCTGCTTCGGCGCTGAGCGTGGCATCGGCCCCTCTGTGGTTCCATGTTTTCCAGCTGAACGAGTTCCGTCAGCGCCTTGCGCTTGCGCTTCAGAGCTTGGAGGCCGAGCAACATCCGGATTCCGAGACCATGACGTGGTTGCGTGTGGCGTTGACTAATGCGATCCTACACACTGTCGGCCCGGTCCCGGAGATGGGTCAGGTGGGCGAACGCGCATCTGCCGGTGCTTATGCGAGCCAGTCACCGATCTTGCTGGTGCAGGCGCGTTGGGGGATGTGCTTCTTCGACGTCTGCCGAGGCGACTACGCCGCCGGTCTGCGTCACGCACACGCACTGCGGGATCACACTGCCGCGTGGGCAGATCCGATTGGCGTGAATCTTTCACATCGGATGCTTGCGTTGACATCCCACTTTGCAGGTGACTTTGTGGCAGCACAATTGCACGGTCAGCGAGCGCTTTCCGTCGTTGGCGGTGCTAAGCGTGTGCGGGGCAACATGCTTCAAGTGGATGCCAATGTTGCATCCAACGCGATCCTGGCGAGGACGCTATGGATCAAAGGTCATCCAGCGCAGTCTCATGCTGCTTCTGCCGAGGCAATTCGCAGCGCGCTTGCAACCGGCCAGGCGCTGTCGTTGTGCTTCGCCCTGTTCGGCGCTTGCCCTGTGGCGATCTGGTCCGGCAACCTGGATCAGGCCAGGGAATATGTGCAGATGATGATCGACGAGGCAGAGCAGCGCGGACTTGTCTATTGGAACCGCTGGGCACGTTGCTTTGCTGAGGGTCTCGCAGGAATGGCTCCGATGCTCAGCGAGGACCGGCCGTTGCAGAAGCCTCGAGCTTGGGCTGCCATGGAGGATCCGCAGAAAGAGACGCTGCTGACGTTCTGCCCCGACTACGTGGATGACGCCATGATCGCGCGTGCCTGGCATGGCCAAGGACAGTGGGCAGCGGCTGAGGTGTACCGTGCAGCGGGGCTGCGACATGAGCGACACGGTGCGTTTGAGGAAGCGCGCTCACTTTATCTGCGCGCACTCGCGCTCGCTCGACGGCAGGGTGCAAGGGTTTGGGAAATGCGCGCATCCATCTCCTTGGCCAACTTGCTTGGCGAGCGTGATGATTTGGCGGCGGCTCGCCGCGTATTAGATGAAGCTTTGCAAGGCTATGCGCCCCAGGATGAGTTTCCCGAGCGACTGCTAGCGCAGAAGATCCTAGCCTCACCGTCCAACTCATGAGCCAAGGCAGGGATGCAGTTTATCGAGTGACCTGCCGACCGCGCTCGCGAGCGCATCAAAGGGGGCGCGGTCGGTGGAATCGGCGCCGCGCTTCCCGTCGCGCCTCGTTGAGACTGACTTCCCAAAGCCGTTCGGCCAACTCGGCATCAATAGCCCACGGACGTACTCCTGCGCACGGGTGTATGCCACCATTTTTGGCACCGCGGCGATGGCGCAACGTCGCAATCTTCGCAATAGACGCCACCGTGTGCATCCAGGTCACGACTCGGCGCGCATCAGACGGCGGTCAATGACCCCTGGAATGGAGTCTTCAGGTCGAGCTCTGGCCCGGCTATGCGGTTGTCACAGGGATCCAGGACGTTGAACGCGGCGATCTCGTCACCACTCGTGTACCCAGGTTGACCTCCATGCTCATAGTCGAGCAGCGTGGAGTGTCGCAAGGACCTGAAAGCTCAAGACCGTGACCGCCTCGAGGTGCTTCTCGCGGGGACTGGCAATTTCGACCTGACAGCTCTTTACGATGCGTCCAGGGCGCCCGCTCATCAACAGGGTCCTGTCGCCGACCGAGATAGCCTCGTCGATGTCGTGGCTCACCAGGGTGCGGCGGGGCGCCACTGGTGCAAGAGATGGACGAGCTGGATGAGTATCTCCTGCATGCCTGATCGCGTGATCGCATACAGTGCAGAAAATGGTTCGTCGGCCATGAGGAGTTTGGGTTCGCGCGGGAGGGCTTGAGCGAGGGCAGCCCGCTGCGCCATGCCCCCGGCCAACTGCCGGGGATAATTCTCGCCTTGATCCCCGAGGCCCACGGCCTGCAATGCGGCTTGGACACGGTGATGGATCTGCGTCGCATCCTCGCACCGCCACGTCCGGAGTCCAGGCCGAACGCGACGTGCCGGCGCGATGTCAGCCTCGGCAGCAGTGCAGGGTGCTGGAAAGTCGTCGCGGCTTGGGCGTCAGGGGAATACAAGGTATTTCCCGCCATGGTCACCTCGCCCTTGGTCGGTGTGCCCTCCGGGCTTCCCAGGCGTGCGGCCATGCACAGGAGCGTCGACTTGCCGCATCCACTGCTACCGAGCAGGCAGACGATTTCACGCTCCGCAATCTCGAACGAGACATTCTCGAAGACGGGTGTGGCGGCGCCGTAGGCGAAGCCGACGTCACGTAGCTCGAGGATGGGGGTACCGCGGCGCAGGGACCGACCGTCAGAACAGACCTGAAGAGTTTCCCGCCGCTGCACTGCGCGTAGGGTGCTTGGCCAGTTCAGCGAGCAATTGCGTAACGCTGGGCGTCACGATGGGAATGAATGCCGACTCGCGCCATCGGCGGATGAAATCCCCCCTGCGCAGGAAAGCCCGTCCGCCGCTGGCCTGGAGTTCGAACTGGATTGCTTCCTGCACGCAAGCGTTCAATTCCAGGCGAAGTCGGAAGAGGCGATGGGGCGAGTCGACGAAGGTTCCGTTGTCGACGCCGGACTTAAGGGTGTCTGCCGTCGCTTCGAGCCGTTGAGCGAGTTCCTTGATGGGCGCGGCAAGAATGTGCTCCGCACTCGCGGCATTTTGAAGTGCTTGGGCGACCGAGGCCCGAGCTAGGCCAATGGACAGGCCGCATTGGAGGCCCAGGAAGACCGGGCGCACTCTGGGCAGGAATGTCGGAGCTATGTCAGCTAGGAGGTCGCTGCTTTCGATTTGGACGGCGTCGAGGGCGATCGAGGCGGTGTTGGTTCCGCGCAGCGCGATGAGATCAAGGTCGCCAGAGCGCATGAGGCCGGTTCTGTCCGACGGGAGCGCCACGATCATTGGCGGGCCGCCCTCGTCCTTTGCCACGGCAATCGCCACAAGGAATCGCTCCCGACGCAGGTTGGTGCACCAGGGGACCGTGCCCTTGAGCGTCCAGCCACCATGCGGCGCCGGCGTCGCAACCACGTTGATTGCCTCGATTCCGCTCAGGAACTTTATGATGTTTGACAGCCCCGGAGCGCCGGCCGTTCGGCCGGCCATCAGTCGCTCGACATGCAGGTCGCGCAGCGCGGTACGGTCCGACTGACTCAGCATCTGAATCATCACGCACTGTGCCCAGAGGACGAACGCGGCGGAAAGCGACAGCGAGGCAACTTGCGCAACCGATTCGATGGCCAGGCTGATCTTGCCGCCAAGGCCCCCAAGATGCTCAGGGACGCCATGGGCGAACAGACCGGCTCTGGCCAGCCGCGGAACGACTTCAGTAGCGAGCGATGCGTCGCTGTCCAACGCGTGGGCTTGTGCTGCCAGCCATGCGGCATCGGTCTCAACGAGCATGTTGGCCCCGCAACTCTTTGGCTGGCCGGAAGCTCTTTGGAAGGTAGGGTTGGAGCTGCGGATCGACGGGGCTGCGGGCAAGATTGTTCGCGAAGTTGCACAGCGTGGCCAGATCTACGCCGAGGCTGACATCCAGCGCCCGTCGTGCATAGACTGAGGCGTAGGAGTACTCGAGTTGCGCGTCACTGACCGCACCTCCTGTCGCGACGATCGCCTCCGTGAACTCACGGACGGCGTCGAGGCTGGTGTCACCGCAACCCTCGACCGCCTGCAGTACGAGGAGTTGGGCTCGGGTGACCTTGGCCTGGTGCAGCCCGATCTTGGTGTGGCCTGCTATGCAGAAGTCGCAGCCGCAGATTCTCGCTGCCGTGATCTGCACGACCTCTCTCGCACGCGCCTTCCATGCGCTTTTGGCGTTGATCTGGCCGACCCTGAGGTAGGGGTCAAGTGCTTCAGGCGCATTTGCCAGCACATTGATCAGGTTCGGGATGAAGCCATTGGCAGCGAGGACCTTCTCGGCCGATTGGCGGGCGCCCTCGGGCGCGGTGGCAATCTCGTGCACGGGCAGGCGGGTCATGGTCGAGCACAGGTAGTTCGAAGCCGTCCAGCGCGGCATTTCAATACCGCTCTGCGGCAGGAGAGCGGAACGAAGCCAGAGGGTTTCATCGGACTCAACCTGCCACAACGGAAAAAAGGGATAGCGGGCGCTGTTTCTGGTTGATGTCTTCGCTCGCAGGGCACCCTCCTGCGCTCGGGCCCACACCGGTAGTGTCGAGCCCGGGGCGTGGTGGCCTAGGCTTTTGCGGTAATTAGCAGGCAATGCCTTGCACGTGTTCAATGCATGGACCACCCGTGACTGACGACCAGCGACTGGCCCGTCAGTGCGTTGCTCGGGAACGAGGCGAACAGCAGGGCTACCTCTGCGACGTCGTCCAGCGTCGTGAACTCGCCGTCCACCGTCTCCTTGAGCATGACCTTGCGGATGACATCCTCTTCGGAGAGGTTCAGGGCTCTGGCCTGCTCGGGAATCTGCTTGTCCACCAAGGGCGTGCGCACGAAGCCGGGGCAGATGACGTTGGCACGCACGCCGTGTTTTGCGCCTTCCTTGGCGATCACCTTCGCCAGTCCGATCAGCCCATGCTTGGCGGTGACGTAAGGCGCCTTCAGCAGCGAAGCTTCTTTCGAATGTACCGAACCCATGTAGATGATGCTGCCGCCCTTGCCAGCGGCGTACATGTGCCTGAGGGCGGCGCGCGTCGTCAGGAACGCACCGTCTAGCTGGATGGAAAGCATCTTCTTCCATTCGGACAGCGAAAATTCCTCCACCGGCTTGACGATCTGGATGCCGGCATTGCTCACCAGGATGTCGATGCCGCCGAGTTCGCGGGCAGCCAGATCAACCGCGCGATCGACTTGCTCCTCGTCCGTGACGTCGACGCCGACGGCAAATGTTCGCCATCCCTTGTCGGCAAATCGCTGAGCCGTCTCGTGCGCAGCGCCCTTGTTCATGTCGGCAATGACCACGATGGCGCCTTCGCGCGCATAGCGTTCGGCGATTTGTCGCCCGATGCCGCTGGCAGCACCTGTAATGAACGCAACTTTACCTTCGAGTTTGGACATGGATGTTTCCTTGGGTTGATGGTCAATACTCGTGGACGACAGTACCGAGCGCGAGAGTGAGGTCGGTGACGAAATGCTGGGCGGACACCACCCTGCGCACCGGGAGACGAGTGACGGGGGCCAGGGCATGCGGGTGCAGATCCAGCGCGGCGGGCCCGGTCCAACTGCCTTTGACTGTGACTTCTGTGGTGTGGTACTCGACCAGCTCGCAGATGCGCGGAGAGCCGTCCACGTGGGGAATGACCTTCAAGAGGTAGTTCGGTGCGGACAGGGCTTGTTGAAGGACAGCAGGATCGGTCGCACTATGCTTGAACCCCATGGTGGCTGTTGCGAGGCGCACCGGCCCGTAGTCCAGAGTTCCAAGCAGGGTGTCGCCCGCGACAACGAGGACCGGTGAGCCAAGCTTTTTTGGAAATCCCCAGATCTCGCGCCCACCAGCAATCGGCGCCTCGCTGTCCAGGTACATGGCGTGCACGTAGTTGCCTTGCTTACCGTCGTAGTGCACAGGAATGACTTGGCCCGCCTCTGTGTAGTCGCCGAATCCCGTCGAGTCGGGCATCCTCATGAACTCGAAGTTGACGATCGGATCCCGCACCTCAAGCGGTTCTGGCACGATTTCCCTCAGAGCGTCGATGTCCGTTTCGTAACTCACCACTAGATACTCACGGTTGATGAAGCGGTAGGGCCCGCACGTGAAGGCGGGGGAAGAAAAGGGCATAGAGAACGCGTTCTTGCGAACATGGCTTTCAAGCATGGAGGTGCTCCAGAAGCGAAGGGTTAATAAATGCCGAACACGAGATAGAGGGCAATGACGACGAAGACGGCCACCGTCTTGAGGCATGTGACCGCGAAGATGTCGAGATAAGCCTGTCGGTGTGTCAGCCCGGAAACGGCAAGAAGCGTGATCACGGCGCCGTTGTGCGGCAATGTGTCCATGCCTCCGCTTGCCATGGCCGCAATGCGATGAAGGACCTCCAGCGGGATGCCAGCGGCCTGTGCGCTCTGGATGAATTGGTTCGCCATGGCCGCAAGCGCAATGCTCATCCCGCCAGAGGCGGAACCTGTGATGCCTGCGAGCACGGTGACCGCCACGGCTTCATTTATCAGAGGGTTGGGAATGCCGGTCAAAGCATGTGCGACGATCGCGAATCCGGGTAGCGCCGCGATGACTGCGCCGAATCCGTACTCCGAGGCCGTGTTCATGGCTGCCAGAAGCGAGCCGCTGATCGCTGATTTGCTCCCCTCAATGAAGCCCGTCGTGACGTTGGTCCACGCAAAGAGGAGCACGCTGGCTATACCCAGAAGCAGCGCGCCTTCGACTGCCCAGATGGCTACCACGGATGCCACCTCGCCGGTCACCGGGTTTGCGAGGCCTGGAAGGGCGATGACATAGGTCTTGCCGAAGGCGGTAGGTATCCAGCCCGTGAGGAACTTGTTGGCGACAGCGACGACGAGCAGGGGGGAGACGGCGACCCATACGTTCGGTAGCCTTGCACCGGTCACAGGCATCGGCTCATTGAGGGTGTGGTTCCCATAGCCCTCGCCACGACTGGAAGCCGCACGTCGCCGCCATTCGAGATACGCGATGCCGGAAACGAGGATGAAGGCGGAGCCGATCGACCCCATCCATGGTGCCGCCCAGGTCGTAGTGCCGAAAAACGTGGTCGGAATGATGTTCTGGATCTGGGGAGTTCCAGGAAGCGAGTCCATAGTGAAGCTGAACGCGCCCAGCGCGATGGTCCCGGGAATCAGGCGCTTGGGGATGTGCAGCTGACGAAATAGTTCTGAAGCGAATGGATAGACGGCGAAGACCGCGACGAACAGCGAAACACCGCCGTACGTGAGTGCGACGCAGACGAGAACGATTGAAAGCATGGCGCGTTGCTTTCCCACGAGGTCGATGGTGGAAGCGACGATGGCTCTGGCGAAGCCGGATATTTCGATCAGCTTGCCGAATAGTGCTCCGAGCATGAAGACCGGAAAGTACAGCTTGATGAACTGCACCATCTTGTCCATGAACACGCCCACGTAGACCGGCGCGACCAGCGCGGGGTGTGTCAGCAGGACGGCCAGGAGTGCGGCGATCGGCGCGAAGAGGATTACGCTGTGGCCGCGATAGGCGGCGAAGATCAGCAAGCCCAGCGCAAACAGAATTATCAGGAGTGACATGAAGAGTCGGTCGGAAAGTTGAATTGGAGGTCTTGGCGGCGGTCGCCGCTGGCCTCGCCGACCGTGGTGGCATGCGGGCGGGTGCCTTTCGAAGATTCTTGGTTGTCGCCAAGGCCTTGTCTCCGCCCGTCGAGGAGACGTGCGTCTAACCACAATGGGTGTCAGGCGCTTTGACTGGAGGGGCCGCATGGTTTTCGAAGCGGTCCGCCCCCTCGCGCCGCAGGAACGCGTGCTCGATATGCGCGGCGTGCGGCGCTCCCGCTGGGTGGCGCGCACACGCGGTTCGTGCATATCGAGGGTGGCATCAATAAAAAAAAGCGGCTGGAGCCCACAAGAATCAGCCGCTTGTTCGCGTTGGTGGACCTACTTCTTTCGGTTGGGGTCGATGACCGAAACTTCTGCCAGCACGAGACCGTTAAATACCCGCGCAACGCTCACGCGAAAAATTTCGCTTGTGCCGGCCTTGTAGACCGCCGCCTTGTCCAACTGGCTCGCAAGCGACTCGTAGTCGCGGTCTCGATCCCGGTGCCGCGGTACTGGGAGCTCGGCATTGCGTGGGTTGCCGGCAGTCGCCCAGTTGCGGCCAAGTTGCGCCAAATGCTTGGCAGCGCTTCTTCGATCGCGAGCATTTCCGAGCGGCCCGGACCATCGAAAACCAGCATCACGTTGGCTTGATAGCCGATGCCGCCTGCGCGGTCGATGAGCCGGGCGTCGCCCACCACAGCGCCACCGTAGGTTAGGGCAACTTGGCGGCCGAAGGCGCCGCTGAGCTTCTGCATGTGGAGGTACCGGGTGCGGTGATCCGCGGTTCCGTCCAGGGCCACTTCCAGTTCGGCGCGCAGGAGCTGGCCGAAAGGGTGCACGCGCGCAGTCTTGCTGAAGTAGGCCTTCGTTTCGTGCAGGCGATTGCGGTGATAGTCCTCGTGCACCTGCTGCGCGCGGCCGGCTTTGGCGCCACGTTCGAACACTCTAATGAGGTTCCCGAATAACTCTAGGACGGCGACACACGAGGCGTCTTGAAAGAGCCAATGCGGGTGCACTGCCCCATTCAGCTGATGCAACCTAACCTCCGAAAACGCGTGGCATGCGGTTTAGATGCGCGGTGTGAAGAGCACGTCTTCGCAATCGCTGCGGATGAGATGGAAGAGGACGGGAAGTGCGCTCGCGAGTACGGGCCCAAGCTTGGTGACAACCGTCCCCTTGGACGTGCGGCGGGTCCCCCACCCTCCGTGTGCTGAAAAACGGCAATGCGGCGCTGGCCGCGTCTTCCGTGCATGACGCTCATTCGCGCGCTTCGTAGACCACCTTGTCGTTCACGATGGCCTTGAGGGGAACGATGTCTTTGATCTGCTCATCCGTTCAGGACGGGGGCGTCCCGAGACGGACGCATTCCGCTGGGTCACCATCGAGTAGCTGCCGCTGCTTTGCGCGCCCAACCTCGCCGCGGTGTTGACCGGCGCGATCTCGCTGGACGGCATCCAGGGGCAACTGTTGGACGAGGTGGGGCCGGTCGACGCATCGCCCGCGCCCATCGACTCGCGCGGTTGATCCTGCGCAACGCCGCGTGCGGCAGCCTGCTCAAGCATGCAGCAGGCCGCTCAAGAATGAGCGCAGGCCAGTCCAGATATCCACCGCGAGGTCGCCCCATGAAGAACGTCACATCGAACGCAGTTCTGCAGGTCGTCGGGTTCTGCATCGCCACGCTGCTGGCCACGGGCGTTCTCGTGCTGGCGAGGCTGAATGAGCGCAACGCCGCGCCGGACGGCCTTGCACCCGTTCCACACACGACAGAAGTTCCACGATGACCTCCAGCCGCCGCATCTTCATCCTGACCCTCGCCGCGACGGACGCTGCCGCTGCGCCTCAGATGCGTTCGCGCAGGCCCAGCTCGACGAGAGAAAGCCGCAAGCCGTGGCGCTCGGCTATGTCGCAGATTCGACCAGGGCCGATACGAAGAAATCCCCGAAGCACGACAACGCCCAGCTGTGCAACGGCTGGGCACTGTGGCAATCGAAGCCAACCGACCCGCAGGGCAACTGCGCGCTGTTCTCCGGCAAGCAGGTCAACGCCAGGGGGTGGAACAGCGCCTGGGCGAAGAAGGCCTGAGGACCGGGCTGCCGGCAGCCCGGCATTCAAAGACCCAGTGCGACCCCATCACCGCGAGGGTCGTGCGCGCCCGCCAGGCTGCCGTCGGCTTCGAAGCGGATCACGCCGGGCAGCCCTGCCAGTGGGCTGTGCGCGGCGATGGGCGCGACCTCGTGGCCGCGCGCGGTCAACGATGCCATCACCTCGGGCCCCACGTCCTGCTCCAGCTTCAGGCTGTCGCGGCTGTCGGAGAAGGTCCGTCCGAGCAGGAAGCGCGGCCTTGCCAGTGCCTGCGCGGGGTCCAGGCCGAAGTCGATCAGCCGGGTGAGCAGCGCCACCAGGGTCTGCGGCTGCCCGTCCGCGCCCTGCGTGCCCAGCAGCAGCTCGGGCCGACCGTCGCGCATGAAAGCGACGGGGTTCAGCGTATGGAAGGGCCGCTTGCCGCCGCGCAGCCCGTTGGGATGGCTCGCATCGTGGTGGAAGGCCGCGCCGCGGTTGTGCCACAGCACACCGGTGTCGCCGGCCACGACACCGCTGCCCCAGTCGTAGTAGATGCTCTGGAGCACGCCCGCACCGCGCCCGGAGGCGTCCGCGGCCGCGAAGAACACGGTGTCGCCGTGGCGGAATCGCTGGGGCCAGGGCATCGCCCGTGCGCCGGCCTGCGCCCGCGCCGCCTGCTGTTGGATGTAGGCGGCGTCGAGCAGCCGCTGCACGGGCACCTCGGTGAAATCGGGGTCGGCCAGGAAGCGGTCGCGGTCGACGAAGGCCAGCTTGATCGCCTCGACCATCCGGTGGAAGTGCTCGGCGCTGCCTTCGGCGATGCCGGAGAAATCCTGCTCGCCGAGGATGCCCATGGCTTCCAGCGTGGCGAAGCCCTGCGTCGGCGGCGGCAGGCTCAGCAGCGTGCCGCCGCGGTAGGGCACGGCCAGCGGCGTCACTTCCCGGGCGCGGGTGCCGCGCATGTCGTCCAGCGTGAGCGGCGAACCCGCGGCCTGCAGGCCGGCCGCGAGGCGGTGCGCGACTTCGCCTTCGTAGAACTCGCGCGGGCCCTGCGCCGCGAGCCGCGACAGCGTGTGCGCCAGCCCGGGCTGGCGCTGGTGCTGGTGCGAAGGCCCGCCCGGAAACGCCGCGTCGAAGCCGTGCCAGTGCTGCGCCTCTGCGGCCCGCATCTCGTGCCAGAAGCGCTGCGAGGCCGACACGGCGAAGCCCTCCTGCGCATGTTCGATCGCGCGAGACAGCAGTGACGCCCAGCGCTGGCGGCCCTGCCAGTTGCGCGCCGAGATGTCGAAGGCCCGGGCCCAGCTGTCCACCGCCGCGGCCGTGGTCAATGCCGACGCGCCGCCGCGCAGCGGAACTGGTCCCGACAGCGGCTGGAGCGCTGCGGCGGCCTGCCCGACGCCGGAGATGCCGCGCACGGGCGCGCCGGGCTGCGCGATGAGCCAGAAACCGTCGCCTCCGAGCCCGGCGAAGTGCGGGCACACGACGCACAGCACGGCCGCCATGGCGATGGCGGCCTCGATGGCATTGCCGCCATCGGCCAGCACCTCCAGGCCCACCGCACTGGCCAGCGGATGGGGGCTCGTCACCATGCCTCGCCGGGAGGTGGCCGAAGCAGGTGCGGCGGGCTGGTGTGGGGGCTCAGCGGACATGGAAGCAGTCATGCGGAAGTTCGTTCATGGCGCCTGCGTCAGGAAGGCCGCCACCATCTGGCGGGTCATCTTCTGGTGCGCCTTCTGCCAGGCCGCGGCCTGCAGGTCCTTGTTGAAGATGCGTGACAGCGTGAACGCATGGGCGCGGCCGTAGTACGACAGGCTCACCATCGCCACGTACAGGTGCAACGCATCGATGCCACTGCGCACGACGCCTGCCGCCACCCCGCGCACCAGCAGGCGGCGGATCAGCGCGATCACCGGCGACGACATCTCCGGGATCCGGTTCGAGCGCGCGAGATGCCGCGCCTCGTTGAGGTTCTCGAAGGCCAGCAGCTTGCGCAGCCGCGGGTGCGTCGCGAAGTGGTGGTCCACGAAATCGGCGATGTGCAGCAGGCCGGTCAGCGGCTCCTCGGCCTCCGGGTCCAGCCGGAGTTCTTCGTGCCGCAGGTCGGCCATCACCGCCTCGAGCACGGCGACGTACAGGTCGTCCTTGCTCCCGAAGTAGTGGTACAGCATGCGGATGTTCGTGCCGGCGAGTCGTGCGATGCGTTCGGTGCGCGCGCCGCTGTAGCCCTCGTTCGAGAACTCGTCGATCGCCGCTTCCAGGAGCTTCGCGCGCGTGAGTGTGGCGTCGCGCCGCGCGATCGTCTCCTGGGCCGGTGCCCGCCGTGGGGAAAGTTTGCTCATCGTGTGGATGGGAATGCAGGCGCTAGTGTCGTGGCAAGTTCGAGCAGCCGTTCGTCATTGCCCCTGGCCGAGATGAAGGATGCGCAAGGCGGCAGGCCCTCGGCAGCCGGCAGCGCAAACACCACCTGCGGCAGCCCCGCATGGCCGGCCACCGCGCCGAGCGCCAGTGCGCGCTCGTAGAAGGCGCCGCGCTGAGCCGCATCGGCCCGGCGCGACAGCGCGAAGCAGGGTGCGGCGGGAATCAGCCACGCCTCGTCGGGGCCCATCCTCTGCGCCAGCCGCGCGGCGGCCTTCGCGCGCCAGTCGCTCCAGCGCGTTCCCTGTGCGGCATCGAGCGCCAGCGCCGCCTCGAAGCGCGGCGCGATGGCGGCGCCGAAGCGCGGCCGCTGTCGCCGGATCCACGGGCCGACGTGGGCCTGAATCTCCAGGCCCTGAAGCACGGCATAGGCTTCGAACCAGTCGCGCCAGTCGCTGCCGCCATAGGCGCTGCGCTCGCTGTCGATGCGCATCAGGCGGGCCCACGCGGCCAGCGCCTCGCGCACCGCGGGCTGCGCCAGCGCCAGCGCGTCCGTGGCCACGCACAGGCGCAGAGGCGGCGCGGGCCGGTCGCTGCCGATGCGGGCTTCGGTGCCGAGCAGCGCATGCCCGGCGCGGCGCAGCAGGTCGGCATCGCGCGCGAACCACCCCACCGTGTCGTAGCTCGGTGCGAAGGGCAGGACCCCGTCGAGCGGGATCCGGCCGTGCGTGGGCCGCATCGCGGCGACCCCGCAGAACGCCGCCGGTACGCGCACCGAGCCGCCCGTGTCGGTGCCCAGCGCCAGGTCGACCTCCGCCCATGCGACCGCGGCGGCGCTGCCGCTGGACGACCCCCCGGGCAGCCGATCGGGGTCGCTCGGATGGCGCGGCGCGCCGTAGTGGGCGTTCTCGCCCTCCAGGCTGAAGGCGAGTTCGTCGCTGATCGTCTTGCCGACGACCCGCGCGCCTGCGCCACGCAGCGCGGCCACGCAGGGCGCGTCGTGCACGGCCGGCACGTGGCTGGTGGCCCAGTCCGGGTTACCGCCGCCGGTGACGGCGCCTGCGATGTCGATGAGGTCCTTCACGCCCAGGCGCACCCCGTTCAGCGCGCCGACGCCGGTGGCGGGCCGCTCGCAGCGGGGGCCGGGCATCCAGCCGCCCGAGCCGTGCGCGGTCTCCGTGTGCATCAGGCGGGCAGCGCCGCGAGCACGGCGGCCGAGTCGGTCACGAAGCCGAAGCACTTCTTGACGTTCCAGATCGTCGCCTCGGTGCAGAAGTCCGGCGAGCTCGTGGCGCAGCAGTCGCTCAGCATCACGCAGCCGTAGCCCAGGAAGTTGGCGTCGGTGAGCGTGTGCAGCACGCACTGGTCGGTGTTGCAGCCCGCGAAGAGGATGCTGCGCACCCCGAGGTTGCGCAGGATGCTGTCCAGCGGCGTGTCCCAGAAGCCGCTGATGCGGTGCTTGTCGACCAGAAAGTCGCCTTCGTGCGGTGCGAGCTCGTCCACGATGGCCGCGGCCCACGAGTCCTTCTGCAGCACGTGGCCCTTGCCGCCGGGCAGCGGGTCGCCCAGGCCGACGCCCGTGCCGCTGTTCTTGTACAGATGGATCTGATTGGGCGGCATGTTGGCCAGGTCCGGGCGGTTGCCCCAGTTGACCCAGACGACCGGCACGCCGGCGCGGCGCAGCCCGGGCAGCAGCTTCTGCAGCGGGGCGATCGGCGTGCGGTCCGCCGCATAGTTGCCGCCGATGTGGTCGACCCATCCGCCCTCGGTGCAGAAGTCGTTCTGCAGATCGATGATGACGATGGCCGTGCGGCGCAGGTCGAGCACCACGTTCTGCGGCTGCGCCTGCACCCGGGCGCGCAGCGGCGCGGGCGGCTCCACGGACATATCGACCTCGCGCTCGCTGGCGACCCAGTAGTACTGCTGGCCCAGGCCCAGGGCGCCGTCGGGCCGGGCATCGGGAAGATAAGGGTGGCGTTTCATCAAAGGCTCCGGTGGTGTGCGGGCGAAGGGCGCATCGCCGCAGGCTGGTGCATTCGTTGCGGTCGCCGCACCGATATGCGGCAAAAAGTCGGCGAATTCACTGGCACTGTTATTGCGATGCGTTGTCGGTAAGTAATTGATTAGTTACTTAACCCTCCAACTAGCGAAAGGCATGCCATGCAGATTCCGTCTCCCTCCCGCCGCGCCGCCGTCCTCGCAGGCGTCAGCGCCTTCACCGCCCTCGTGCTGAGCCTGCCGGCCTCGGCCGCCGATCCGATCGCGGTCGGCATCCTCATTCCCGGGTCCAAGTCGGACAAGGGATGGATGGAGTCCGGCTACGACGGCCTTGTGGCCGCGCAGAAGGAGTACGGCGCCAGGATCAAGGTGCAGATGATCGAGAACATCAACTACGCCGACATGGAGCAGGCGCTGACCAACCTGGCCAGCAAGAACGCGCTCGTGATCGGCGTCGGCGGCCAGACGCAGGCCGCCGTGCTCAAGGTGGCCAAGCGCTTCCCCAAGACGCACTTCTCGATCGTCGGCGGCAACAAGGCCGAGGAGACGGCCAACGTGGCCGGCTACGACGTGAAGCAGGCCGAGATCGCCTTCGTCGCGGGCGCCGCCGCCGCGATGCTCTCGAAGAACGGGGCCGTGAGCTACGTGGGCGGCATGGAGATCCCTTCCATCGTCAACGCCGGCAAGGAGTTCGGCAACGGCGCCAGGTACATCAAGCCCGGCATCAAGTACTTCGAGAACTACACCGGCGACTTCGACAACGTGGCCAAGGCCAAGGAAGCCACGCTGGCGGCCATCGCGCAGGGCGCCGACGTGCACTATCACATCCTGAACCTCGGCCTGCGCGGCATGGAGCAGGCGGCCAAGGAGAAGGGCACGAAGATCATCGGCAGCTACACCAGCCGCTGCGGCACCGATCCGCTCTATCCCGCCTACAGCATCACCGGCGTCGGCTATCAGGTGCAGTACGCAATCAAGGAGGCCGTCGGCGGTACCTGGAAGGCCGGCTACAAGCCCTTCGGACTGGCCATGGGGCCGAACGCATCGGACATGGTCATCTGCGGGGCGACCGACGAACAGAAGGCTAAGCTCGAGCAGATCAAGAAGGACATCCTGTCCGGCAAGATCAAGGTGCTGGAGGGCTGATGCGCGAGCGCCACGCCATCGGCCTCGGTGACGGCATCAGCGACGGCGGCCCGGGGTTCGCCGCAACGCCGGCCGCCGCGCCGTTGCTGAAGCTGGAGGGGCTGTCCAAGCGCTTCGGCGCGCTGCAGGCGCTGCAGGACGTCTCGCTGGCGCTCCATCCCGGCGAGGTCCACTGCCTGCTGGGCGAGAACGGCGCCGGCAAGTCCACGCTGTGCAATCTCGTCTTCGGCGTGCACGCCGCGGACGCGGGCGAGATGACGCTGGCCGGCGGGGCGTTTCGCCCGCGCTCGCCGGCGGATGCCCTTTCTCACGGCATCGCGATGGTCCACCAGCATTTCAGCCTCGTGCCCGACATGACGGTGCTCGACAACCTGCTGCTCGGCCAGGTGCGCGGCGTGCTCGACCGCAAGGCCGGCGCGGCGCGTATCGCCGCGATGCGGGAGCGCTACGGGCTCGCGCTCGATCCGCATGCGAAGGTGCAGGACCTGTCGGTGGGCGAGCGCCAGCGCGTGGAAATCGTGAAGTGCCTGGTGCGCGAGCCGCGCCTGCTGGTGCTCGACGAACCCACCGCCGTGTTGCTGCCGCAGGAGATCGAGGCATTGCTCTCGGTGTGTACGCGCGTGGCGCAGCAGGGCTGCGGCGTGGTGCTGGTCACCCACAAGCTGGCCGAGATCCAGCGCGTTGCGCGGCGTGCGACCGTCCTGCGCGGCGGCCGCGTGGTGGCGCGCTCGGACGCGCCCGCACAGGATATCGACGCGCTGGTGCGCGCGATGATCCAGCGCGACCTGCAGGCGCCTGCCGCTGCGCCGGTACGGGCGTCTCGTGCGTCCCGGCCGGCACCGGGCAGCCCGACGCGCGAGGCAGCGCTGCTGGCCGACGGCCTCACCGTGCGCGACGTCGATGGCGTGGTGCGCCTTGACAACTTCACCCTGGTGGTGGAGCCGGGCGAGATCTTGGCCATCGCCGGCGTCGAGGGCAATGGCCAGAGCGAGCTGGGCGCGGTGCTTTCGGGAATGCTGCGTCCCACCGAGGGGCGCTATTTCGTCTGCGGCGAGGACATGACGCGCGCCACGCCGCGCCAGCTCAGCGCCGCGGGCTGCGGCGTGGTGCCAGAAGACCGGCATGCCCTGGCCTGCGTGACAGGCATGAACGTCGCAGAGAACATCATGCTCGACCGCCTGGACCGGTTCCGGCGCTTCGGCCTCCTCGACCGCGCGGCCATGCGCCGCGAGGCACTCGACCTCATGCAGCGCTATGACGTGCGCGCCGCCAGCCCCGACGTGCCGTTCGGAGGCCTTTCGGGCGGCAACCAGCAGAAGGCGGTGCTCGCGCGCGAGCTCACGCTCGAGGGTCTGCGCTTCCTGCTGGCGGCGCAGCCCACGCGCGGCCTGGATGTCGGCGCGGTCGAGGCCGTCTACGGCCACATCCGGGCCGCCGCGGACCGCGGGGTCGGCGTGCTGCTCATCTCGTCGGAGCTCGACGAACTGCTGAGCGTCGCCGACCGCGTGCTGGTGCTCTACCGGGGCCGGGTGATGGGCACATGCCCCACGGCGGGCGCGGACCGCGCGCGCATCGGTGCCTGGATGGCCGGGCACCGTGACAAGGAAGATGTTGCAAAGGAGGTCGCCCCATGAGCGGTCCTGTACTTGCCTGGTCGCGGCTTAGGCCGACCCCTGCGCTGCAGGTCTCGGCAGCCGCGGTGCTGCTGGCCTTTGGCGTCGGTGCCTTGCTGATCGCCGCGCTCGGCGTGCCCGTGGGCGATGCGGTCGCCGCGTTCGCGGACGGCGCCTGGGGCTCGTCCTATGCGCTGGCTGCCTCGATCAACCGTGCGCTGGTGCTCATGCTGGTCGGCCTGGGTTTCATCCTGGCCGAGCGCGCGAACCTCACGAACGTGGGCGGAGAAGGGCAGATTGCCGTCGGCGGCATCACGGCCACGGCGCTCGCGCTGTGGCCACCAGTGGCGCAACTGCCTTGGGGGCTGGCCTTCATCGTTCCGATGCTGGGCGCCTGCGCGGCGGGCGCTTTCTGGGGCGGCATCGCCGGCGTCCTTCGCGTCAAAATGGGCACCAACGAGGTCATCGCGACATTGCTGCTTTCCTTCATCGCCATTTGGATGGTGTACGGCAGCGTGCAGTCCGAGCACCTGCTGCGCCGGCCGATGACGAGCAGCGCGACGCTGCCCGAGTCGCTGGAGATTCCGGTGGCGACCCAGCTGCCGCTACTCACCGGCGATGCGGGTACGCCGCTGCACGTCGGTCTCCTGATCGGGGTGGTGCTGGCCGTGGCGGTGGCGCTGCTGCTCAACCGCACGGTGACGGGACTGCAGCTGCGCGCAACCGGCCTGAACCCGCGCGCGGCTCGCCGCGCCGGCATGCCCATCGACCGCCTCGCCATCGGCGCGCTCTGCGCAGCCGGCGCCTTCGGCGGACTTGCAGGCGCCTTCATGCTGCAGGGCGAGCAGTACACGCTCAAGGCCGGTTTCTCGTCGGGCTACGGCTTCGACGGCCTGGTGGTGGGCCTGCTCGCACGCGGCAGCGCGACCGGCGTGGTTGCGGGCTCGCTGCTCTTCGGCTTCCTGCGTTCGGGCGGGATCAACTTGGAAATGGTGGCGCAAGTGCCTACCGCCCTGGTCGTGGTGATCCAGGGTCTCATCATCGTGACGCTCGCCGGGGCAGCCATCGGCATCCAGCGCATGGAGGCGCGACGCAAATGATCGATCCCGAACTGGCCGCCGTCTTCGTCGGCTCGAGCATCCGGCTCGCCGCACCGTTGCTGCTCGCCGCCACCGGCGAGCTCGTGAGCGAACGGGCCGGCGTGCTCAACATGAGCGTGGAGGGCCTCATGCTGGCCGGCGCCTTTGCAGGCGCCACCGCATCATGGGCCACCGGCTCGCCGTTGCTCGGCCTGCTCTGCGGCGTGCTGTGCGTGCTGCCCATCGCGTGGCTGCAAGCCTTTCTGAGCATCACGCTGCGCGCCAACCAGATCGTCACCGGCATCGGCATCAACATCCTGGTGCTCGGCGCGACCACCCTGGGTTACCGGGCGATCTTCGGCAGCCGCTCGCGCGCCGAGATCCCGGGCCTGGACAAGTGGGCGCCACCCGGCCTGTCGGAGATTCCGCACCTGGGCGAGCAGGTCTTCCGGCAGGCATGGCTTCTCTATGCCGCCATCGTGCTGATCGTGTTGGTGGGCTGGGTGATGCGCGCCACTGCGCTCGGCCTGGCGATCCATGCTGCGGGCACGTCGCCGCAGGCGGCGAGCCATTCGGGGTTGAAGGTGAGCCGCATCCGGTACGGCGCTGTGCTGTTCACCGGCTTCATGTCCGCGCTGGCGGGCTGCTTCCTGTCGATCGGTGACATTCACACCTTCACGGAAGGCATGACCGGCGGCGCCGGCTACCTGGCGATCGCGGCGGTGATCTTCGGCAACTGGCGCCTCGGCCGGACCGTGATGGCCTGCTGTCTCTTCGGAGCCGCCACTGCGCTGCAGTTCCAGCTTCCTGCGATGGGCATCGAGGTGCCCAGCGCCCTGCTGATCGCCTTGCCCTACGTGCTCGCGCTGCTGGCGGTGGGCGGGCTGGTCGGTCGACAGGTCGCGCCCGCAGCGCTCACGAAGCCATTGCCCGCGCAGGGCTGAAGCGCAGGTGCGGAGGAGGCGGCCCTGCACGCGAGGCCGCCGACCTCAGTCGCGATTCTCGTAGTAGCGGTGGTACTGCTCGCGCTCCCACTGGCGGCGGCGCCATTCGCGACGCTCGGCACGGCGCTCTTCCCAGCGTTCGGCGCGACGTTCCTCCCAGCGCGCGGCCGGCTCGTAGTAGACGGGCGGCGGAACGGAGTAGACCGGGCGCGGAGCCTGGTAGTAGGTCGGCGCCGGATAGGTGTAGACGGGGGCCGGCTCGTTCACGACCACGCCGGGGACGTTGATGCCGACGGACCAGCTGGTGTCGGCGTTGGCCGTTGCGGCGACGGTCAGGGCGCCAGCGGCAACGAGGCCTGCGGCGGCAAGCTTGAAGACGGTTCGCGAGAGAATCATTTGTTTCAACTCCAGAGGGCGGGAATCGCCGTGATGCGCTTCCAACGGACGGCGACCCGATACTGCGCACATCGCGACGGTGAAGAACGTTCCCAAATGTCACTGCGCCGCCCGGCCTTCTGCGGCGTTTGCGATCCTTCGCGCATCTCCGGGCAACCATTGCCGTTCACCTCCCATTCACTTGTGAGCAAATGAGAAGGATTCACGGACGAAAGAACATGCAGTCGTGATCGCTGGCGCGGGGCCGACGGGCCTGATGCTCGCCGGCGAACTGGCACTGGCAGGCGTCGACGTCTCCATCGTCGAGCGCCGCCCGGACCAGGCGCTTGCCGGCTCGCGCGCCGGCGGCCTGGGCTCGCGCACGCTCGAGGTCCTGGACCAGCGCGGCATCGTCGAGCGGTTCCTCGCGCAGGGGCAGAAGGCCCAGGTCACGGGGTTCGCGGTCGCCTGACTGGACATCAGCGACTTCCCGACCCGGCACAATTACGAGCTGACGCTGCGGCATGCCGATCCAGAGGTGGCGCGACCTGGCGGGCTTCGTGCAGGACGAGGCGGGTGTCACCATCGAGCTTTTCGGGGGGAAGCGTTGCGCGACGCGTATCTCGTCGGCTGCGACGGCGGCCGCAGCCTCGTGCGCGAGTCGGCCGGCATCGCGTTTCCGGGATGGAAGGCGACGACCAGCAGCATCCTCGCCGAGGCGGAGATGACCGAGGAGTCGCCGCTTGGCATGCATCGCACGGCCCGCGGCATCCATGCTTTCAGCGGGGAGCAGTACGAGATCCGCGACGGCCAGATGCAGTCGACCGCTCTTTTCCATGATCGCTGGATCGGCCGCCAGGCCGACCACTGCCCGCCTCGCGAACTCGGACGACTTGACGCTTTCCATGATCCGCTTGGCCAGTGGTGCAGGGACCCGATCCGGCTGAGCGAGGAACTTCTCGCTATTGATAAAGCCGGGCCAGATCACGACCGCGGCCACGTTGAAAGGCTTGAGGTCGTGAGCCATGTCCTTGGCCATCTTGTCGACGCCGGCCTTCTGCACTCCGAAGGGCACGTTGAAGGCGTAGCGCAGAGCCCCGCCTGAGGAGGTATTGACGATCAGTCCCTTGCGGCGGGCAACCATCTTCGGCGCCGCGCAACGGCTGGCGATGTAGTGCGAGCGCAGCCCTACGCGCAGCAGGTCTTCCCAAAGGCCGTCTTCGAACTCCCAGAAGGGCACGTTGACCGGCATGTGAGACGGGGCCGCAAACACGTTGTTCACCAGGATGTCGATCGCTCCGTCCTGTTCATCGTGCACACGCTCGAACACGCGCTTCACGCTGGCGTCGTCGCCATGGTCGCAGACGATCGGGATGCATTGGCCGCCGCGCTGGGCGATTTCATCGGCGGTTACCTGAAGAGACCCCGGCCAGTTTGACGCGCCGGCCTCGACCGAGCGCCTGGTCGCATAGACCAATGCACCCGCTTCACCGAGCGCCAGCGCGACGCCTTTGCCGACGCCTCGCGTTGCGCCCGTCACCACGGCCACTTGGCCCTCAAGCGTTCTGTTGCGATTCAGCATGCTTTATTTTTCCTTTATATCGACCGGATTCAGGGGTGGTGCCGCAGCGCGTTCGGACACAGCCATGCGTGCGCGCCACTTGGACAACAGGGGCAGAACGAGCACGGCCCCAAGCATCACGGCCCCGTAGAGAACGCCCGTGAACCTTTGCGACAGCTTCTGGGCGACGTCGGGCACGAAGAAGCGAAAGACCGCGGCCACAAAGGTACCCACGCTCGAACTCGGGCCAGCAAGCGCCACGCCGACCAGCAGGCTCAGCGAGAGGAAGATCGGGAAGCTGTCCGGGGAGACGAAGTGGGTCAGGCCCGTGTTGAGTGCGCAGGCCGCACCAACCGTGACAGCACTGACCGCGAAGGCGATCGCTCGCCACTTGCGGACGTCGACGCCGACGGCCAGGGCGGCTGTCGGATGGTCGCGCAAGGATCCAGGCGAGGCCCGCCGGTCCATTGAGCACTCGACGCAGCACGCCGTAGATTAGTGCGGTCCAGACAGCCGTCAGAAGCAGGTTCCACGCATCGGGTTGCAGGAACTCTATGCCAACAGGTGCAGCCGGTGGGTCCAGGCTCAGGCCAATGACAACGCCGCTCCAAGGCCCCAGCAGCGGATGCTTCAGAAGGCGGCAGCGCGACCGCGAGCGTGACGGCGGCAAACGCGAGATAGGCACCGCCAACCGGGTCGCTGGCAAACCGAAGAGGAAGCCGAAGAGTCCGTAAACCACCCGCTTCGATCTGGTCACTTCACAAACGATGACCGTACGGCTGTTCGTGTCGTCATAACCAGCCCCGGTCCCGTATGTCCATTTTGAGCATGCTTTGCTGACTCGGTTGCGCTTCATCAGATAAGCGCAGCAGGGCTTTGAGCCGCCGGTGCGGCCGCCCAATCTGCGCTACATGTTGCGCAGATGGTTTGGTCTGCCATGGCTTGGCGCAGGTGACCCCGCTGATGCTCGATCTGTACAGCGACCTCGGCAGCTCATGATCGGCTTCACCAAACTGGGGGACGGCCGCGCTATTGGCGCGTGGTTGCAGGCTCGAGGCGTGACTTTGGCAAGGTGTTTAGCCAGTTGATTACCAGCGAACTTAGCGCAATGCGCCGGTCCGACCAGCTGTGGTCGGTCGGAACGTGGGCGCTTCGAAGCGACTTGCCGCCGCCCGCCTTGATGCCGGCGATCAGCGACTCGGAGTCGGCTTTTGCGAAGTCGTCGCTATAGAGCACCAGCAGACGCGTGGCCGCGAGCTTCGGTGCCAGGGTGGCGAAGGACCACTGCGGGCCGTTCGCTGCGAGTTCCTCGGCCATGCTTCGGCCGCTCACGCCGGCCAACGACTCGCGGTTGTCGTCCATGAGGGCGCCGATCGCCGCGAGGTCGGCACGCGCGTGCACGCCGATGCCTCCCATGTCTCCCGCCGAGAAGATGACCGTGCCCAGCAGGTTCCGGTCGGTTGCCGCGGTTTGGGCCGCGACCCAGCCGCCCATGCTGTGACCGCCGATGGCAATGCGCGCCGGATCGATACCGAGTCGCCTGGTGTTGCCGGGGTCGCGAAGAAAGGCCAGCGCGGCATGCGCGTCCTCGAGATTCTGCGCGAAGCGGAACTCGCCGGGGCTGCCCCACGAACCGCGGTAGTTGAGCGTGACCACGGTCCAGCCGGCACGGCGCACGGCCTGCGCGAGGTCGAGGTTCTTCTCGTTGCCCGGCAGGCCATGGAACAGGACGAAGACCGGGTGCGGGCCCGCACCCGAAGCCACCATCGCGACGCCGTTGATCTCGACGCCGCCGCTCGGAATGCGCAGCACCTCCAGGCGCGCGGGAAACTTCGTGTCGCGCGGCGGGTCCTGGGTGACGGCGCGCGGCGTGGCCTGCGAGACCGTCTGTGCGAGGGGCGCCGCGAAGGGGCAGGCCATGCCCGCGGCCAATAGCAGCGCGAGCCGCCGCAAATTCTTCGGCGCGCGGGCAGCCGCGTTTCGATCGTTGATCGATCCTGTGTTCATCTGACGGTCCTTGGTTGACGTGGGAAAAAATTCGCGTGGGCATTTCCCCGATGGATGCCCGGATGCCGGTGGTGCCGGCGCTGAATGGCTACAGGCAGAACGCCTTGAGCGCGTCCACCAGCTGTTGCGGCTTCTCCTCGGCGAGGAAATGTCCGCAGTCCTCGATCGAGCCGCCGCGTACGTTGGAAGATGCGCTCGACAAATGGTCGACGATCAACGGTCCCCAGCGTTTGTCGCCGCCGAGCGCGAGCACTGGAAGCCCGGCGGGCAGCGGGCCCGCCGCGCGGTTCTCCTGCACGTCCTGCGGAAACTGCCGGTACATCTCCATCGCCGCGCGGAACGCACCGGGATGGCAGTAGGCCGCGATGTACTCGTTCATATCCTCCACGGAGATCGCCGCGGGATTGTGCGCACGGTCGTTGATGAAGGTCGAGATGTAGACGCCTTCACGGCCGCCACAGATCAGTGCCTCCGCCAGGTCGCGCTTCTGGTGGAACGCGAAGTGCCACAGCCGTGGATCGGCTGCGATGCGTTCCCAGTCGCCGAGGCCCGGAACCGGAACGTCGAGCACGGTGAGCGAGCGCGCATCGAACTGAGAGGCATAGGCGTAGGCGACCATGCCGCCGATGTCGTGTCCGACCACGTGCGCGGGGCCACGCCCCAGCGCTTCGACGAGCCCGAAGAGGTCGGCCGCGAGCTGCCGCTTGGTGTAGCCCGAAGCCGGCTTGTCCGACAGGCCGATGCCGCGCAGGTCGGGTGCGACGACCAGGTAGCGTTCCGCCAATGCTGGCATCACGCGGTGCCACTCCCACCAGTTTTGCGGAAAGCCATGGATCAACAGCAGGACCGGGGCGTCGTCCGCGGGCGGGCCGCCGCTCACGTAATGGATCTTCACCCCGCCGACCACTGCGACGCGGTGCTGAAATTGCCGGTGGAAGGATTCGCGATCAAAGGTCATGGAGGTGCCTCTCTCTCTCTCATTCAGGGGATGAAACGCCGGGGATGGATGACGGTATGCCGTCGAAGGCCTGCAGCAGGAATCGCTCGAGCGCTTCGATCTGGCCTTCGAGCATGCGATGGCCCGAGATGGTGGGGTTGCCGCGCGCCGCCGCCTCGCGCAACAGTGCAGTCGGTGCGTTCGCCATGATGGCTTCCGCCACCACCGCGTCGCGTGACAGTTCCGCCAGGTCGATCGGCGCAGGGTCGTCGGCCTTCATGCCGAGCGGGGTTGCGTTCACGACGAGGCGATGGTGCCGTGCGGCCGCGGCACGGTCCGCGATGCGCAGCCTGCCCGCGCCATCGCGGCGGGCCAGGGATGCGACCAAGGCGTGGGTCCGGGCCGGGTCCACGTCGAACACCGAGATTGCGGCGGTGCCTGCGGCGAGCAGCGCCGCCGCGATCGCGACGCCCGCGCCACCGGAACCCACCAGCAGCACATCGGCATTGTTCACTGCATGGCCGCTTTCGATGAGGCCGGCCACGAAGCCCCGGCCGTCGAACATGTCACCATGCCAGCATCCGTCGCCGCGTCGGACGATGGCGTTGACCGCGTTGCAGGCCTCGGCTTCGGGACCGAGCTCGTCGGCCAGGCGCGCCGCGGCGAACTTGTGGGGCACGGTGAAGACGAAGCCGCGAACATTGCGCATCCGCATCAGCGCTCGCACGGTGGCGTCGAAATCGCAAGCGCTCGCTTCGAGCGGAAGCATCACCGCATTGAGGCCGCGAGACGCGAGCAGTGGATTGAGGCGCTGCGGCGCCTTCACCTGCGCGATCGGGTCGCCCACCATGAACAGCAGTTGCGTGGCGCCGTCGATCGCGGCGAGTGCCGGTCTGGCTGGCATGGCGGTGATAGGGTTGTTCGTCATCGGTTCGGATACGTTCTGTGGGCTTACACCCCGAGCAGCGCCTCCAGCGCCTGCGGCTGCGCGAGCAGCGCGCCCGAGGCGCCCTGGCGCACGATCTGGCCCTTCTCCATCACCACCGCGAGCTCGGTGTGGGCCAGCACCTTGCGGTAGTCGCGGTCCACGATCAGGGTGGCGATGCCGGTCTGGCGGATCTGCTCGATCACGCGCCAGATCTCGGCCACGATCAGCGGCGCGAGGCCCTCGGTCGCCTCGTCGAGGATCAGCAGGCGCGGGTTGGTCATCAGCGCGCGGCCGATCGACAGCATCTGCTGCTCGCCGCCCGAGAGCTGCTGGCCGCCGTGCGACAGCCGCTCGGCCAAGCGCGGGAAGGTGGCCATCACGCGGTCGAAGGTCCAGGCGCGCTGGCCGTCGATGCCCGCGCGCTCGCTCATCACGAGGTTCTCGCGCACCGAGAGGTTGGGGAAGATGCCGCGGCCCTCGGGCACGTAGCCGATGCCCAGCCGCGCCATCTTCTCGGGCGGCAGGCCGGTGACCGTGCGGCCGTCGACCTGCACCTCGCCCGAGGCGGGGCGCACGTAGCCCATGATCGTGCGGATCAGCGTGGTCTTGCCCATGCCGTTGCGGCCCAGCAGGCCGACCGAGGTCGCGGCCGGGATCTCGGCATGCACGCCGCGCAGGATGTGGCTGTTGCCGTAGTAGGTGTTGAGGTCCTTGACGTTGAGCATCAGAGGCCTCCCGCCGGGCCGCCCCAAGGCAGGCCTGAGCCTCCCCGGTGGGCAGCGATGACACGAAGTGCAGAGCGTGGGGGCATCAGTGTTCCTCTCCCAGGTAGGCGGTGCGGACTTCGGGGTTCTCGCGGATCGCGTCGGGGCTGCCGGTGGCGATGACCGTGCCGTTGACCATCACCGTGATGCGGTCGGCCACGCGGAACACCGCGTCCATGTCGTGCTCCACCAGCAGGATGGCGTGCGTGGCCTTGAGCTGCGCGAGCAGGTTCAGCATGCGGTCGGTCTCCTCCGCGCCCATGCCGGCCAGCGGCTCGTCGAGCAGCAGCACGCGCGGATGCGTGGCCAGGCACATCGCCACCTCGAGCTGGCGCTGCGCGCCGTGGCTCAGCGTGCCGGCGATGCGGTGCGCCTCGGCGGCGAGGCCCGCGGCCTCGAGCGCCGCGTCGGCCGAGGCCGAGCTCGCGGCGCAGCCGCGCGACGGCTGCCAGATCGCCCAGGGCCGCGGCGTGGCCGCCTGCGCCGCGAGGCGGCAGTTCTCGTGCACGCTGAACTCCGGGAAGATGGTGGTGCGCTGGTAGCTGCGTCCCACGCCCGCGAGCGCGCGGCGGAACTGCGCGCGCGTCGTGATGTCCTCGCCGTCGAGGCGGATGCGGCCGGCCGAGGCCTCGATCTCGCCCGAGAGCATGTTGATCAGGGTCGACTTGCCGGCGCCGTTGGTGCCGATCACCGCATGCACCTCGCCCACGTGCAGGTCGAGCGTGACCGCGTTGACCGCGACCAGGCCGCCGAAGCGGCGGGTCAGGCCCTCGACGGACAGCAGCACCGAATCGCTGATGCGTGCGTTCATGCCCCGCTCCTCGGCGACAGCCGCTGCACCAGCCCGATCAGGCCCTTGGGCAGCAGCGCAACGAACACGATGATGGTCAGCCCCAGCGTGAGCTGCCAGTGGTCGGCCAGCGGCCCGAGCAGCGCGTGGGTCGAGAAGATCTCCTTGAGCAGCGTGAAGGCGATGGCGCCGATCACCGCGCCGCGCAGGTGGCCCAGGCCGCCGAGGATCACCATCAGCAGCACCTCGCCCGAGTTGTGCCAGGCCATCAGCTCGGGATTGACCACGCCGTCGCGCGAAGCCAGCAGGAAGCCCGCGAGGCCGGCGAGCGCGCCGGCCAGCACGAAGGCCGCGAGCTTGTAGGCGTAGGTGGGGAAGCCCGCCGCGCGCATGCGCTGTTCGTTGACGCGGATGCCCGCGAGCGCCGCGCCGAAGCGCGAGCGGCGCAGCAGCGCGAGCAGCGCGTAGGTGAAGACCAGCGCCGCCAGCACCACGTAGAACAGCACCGTGCGGTTCTCGAGGTCGAGCGCGCCGAGGGCCGGGCGCACGTAGAGGTAGATGCCGTCGCTGCCGCCGCCGACCTTGGTGTCGTGGAACACGAAGAAGGCCATCTGCGCGAAGGCCAGCGTCACCATGATGAAGTACACCCCGCGCGTGCGCAGGCTCAGCGCGCCGACGAACAAGGCATAGAGCCCGGCCGCGCCCATGGCCGCGGGCAGCAGCAGCGCGAAGTTGCCGCCCTCGGCGCCCGAGGCCAGCACCGTGACGTAGGCGCCGATGCCGTAGAAGGCCGCGTGGCCCAGGCTCACGAGGCCGGTCATGCCGACCAGCAGCTCGAGGCTCAGCGCGAAGATCGACAGGATCATCACCTTGACGATGAAGTCCGAGGCGTAGTTGCCCAGCAGCGGGCCGGCGATGCCGATGGCCAGCGCGCAGGCCAGCGGCAGCGCGAAGCCGCCGAAAGAGCCGGCGCGGGCAGGGGAGGGCGTGGAGGCAATCATGCGCGTGGAGGTCCTGGGGATCGAACTCATGGACGCCGTCCCATCAGCCCCTCGGGCTTCCAGATCAGCACGATCGCCATCAGCAGGTAGATGCCGATGCCGCTCAGGTCGGCGAAGAACACCTTGCCGAAGGTGTCGACGAAGCCCACCAGCAGCGAGGCGACGAGCGCGCCGGTGATCGAGCCGATGCCGCCGATCACCACCAGCACGAAGCAGATGATCAGCACGCTCGCGCCCATGTTGGGATAGACCGAGGACATCGGCGCGGCGATCATGCCGGCCAGCGCCGCGAGTGCCACGCCGGCGGCGAAGACGATGCGGTAGAGCCGCTTCACGTCGATGCCCAGGCCGCGCACCATGTCGCGGTTGCTCGCGCCGGCGCGGATCATCATGCCCAGGCGCGTGCGGTTGACCACCCAGTACAGCGCCAGCGCCAGCACGATGCAGGCGGCCGAGGCGAACAGGCGATACCAGGGATAGCTCATCACGCTGCCCAGCGCGAAGCTGCCGTCGAGCCAGGCCGGCACCTTCACGCCGTGCACGTCGTTGCCCACCAGGATCGAGCGCAGTTCCTCGAACACCAGGATCAGGCCGTAGGTCATGAGCACCTGCTGCAGGTGGTCGCGCTGGTAGAGGTAGCTGAAGAAGGCCCACTCGAGCAGGTAGCCGAAGATGGCGGCGAGCACCACGCCGGCCACCAGCATCAGCAGGAACTGGTCGCCGAACAGCGGCGCCAGCGAGAACGCCATGTAGGCGCCGATCATGTAGAAGCTGCCGTGCGCGAGGTTGATCACGCCCATGATCCCGAAGATCAGCGTCAGGCCCGAGGCCACGAGAAAGAGCAGCAGTCCGTACTGAACCGAGTTCAGGCACTGGACGAGGAAGGTGCCGAAGTCCACGGGTGGGGTCTCACTGAAGAGGCTGGCAAGAATCAGAGCCGGATGCCGCTCCAGCCGTTCGGCCTGAGCCTGTCGAAGGCGGGGCACGCAGCTTGCGCGGCGGCTTCGACAGGCTCAGCCCGAACGGGCAGGGGCGGGCCGGGACGAAATACGAAAGCGAAGAGAAGGTCGAGCCGATTAGCGGAAGGCCGAGGCCTTACATGCGGCAACCGCGTGCGGGGTCGGCCAAGCCCTTGATCGCCGTGCTCACCAGCTTGTTCTCCTTGCCTTCCACCTTGCGCAGATAGATGTCCTGCACCGGGTTGTGCGACTTGCTGACCGTGAAGGTGCCGCGCGGGCTGTCGATCTTGGCCTTCTCGACCGCGGCCGCGAAGTCGGCCTTCTTCGTGATGTCGCCCTTGGTAGCGGCGAGGCCCACGCCCAGCATCTGCGCGGCGTCGTAGCCCTGCACCGCGTAGACGTCGGGCTGCAGCTTGAAGGTCTTGGCGTAGGCGGTGCGGAAGGCGGTGTCGCGCGGCGTGTTCAGGCCGTCGGCGTAGTGCAGCGTGGTGAGCATGCCCTGCGCCGATTCGCCCTGCGCCTCGAGCGTGCCGTCGGTCAGGAAGCCCGGGCC
>Ga0209025_1000928_pt1 | contig 44801 bp, 41 predicted proteins | sample AraplaMF_Col_mLB_FD_184256 | JGI IMG/M metagenome (GOLD analysis project Ga0209025, IMG submission 184256) | Arabidopsis root microbial communities from the University of North Carolina, USA - plate scrape MF_Col_mLB (SPAdes) (version 2) | ecosystem: Host-associated > Plants > Roots > Endosphere... | reverse complement strand
AATTACAGCTTGGGAATCTTTATTTGATCGTGCAAATATTAAACCTGGTCAAAATGTTCTCATTCATGGAGCTACTGGTGGCGTAGGACACGTAGCCATTCAACTAGCTAAATGGGCAGGCGCTAAAATTTTCACAACCGCTTCTCAGCAGAGCAAATTGGAAATAGCCCATCGTCTAGGAGCCGATATAGCTATTAATTATAAAGAAGTATCTGTTCAAGAATATGTGCAAAAACATACGAATGGAAACGGATTTGAAGTTATATTTGATACAGTAGGTGGCAAGAATCTTGATCATTCTTTTGAAGCTGCTGCGGTCAATGGCACTGTCGTAACAATTGCAGCTCGTTCAACCCATGACCTCTCTCCTTTACACGCAAAAGGACTCTCTCTGCACGTTACTTTTATGGCATTAAAAATATTACATACTGATAAGCGTAATGATTGCGGAGAAATCTTAACGAAAATAACGCAAATTGTAGAAGAAGGAAAACTTCGCCCATTGCTAGATTCGAAAACTTTCACGTTTGATGAAGTTGCCCAAGCACATGAATATTTGGAATCGAATAAAGCAATAGGAAAAATAGTGTTAAAAAACGTTTGGTAATTTTGACTCGATAAAAACAACTTATTAGTTATCCTAATTACCAATTAACATGAGATAATGATACATAAAATAAAATGCCATGCGTAACAAAAACCTTGCAGAGAAATTCTACAAGGTTTTTGTCTATATATTTAAATAAAGAATCATATTAAAATAAAAGGTTTACAATTCATCATAGTAGTCTTAAATATAAGCTGCTTTAAAGGCTTGTTGGACAGCTTGTACTTCTAATGAGTCTTTACCATATAAGTTCGTTGCTACACGAATACAAGCTTCTTTTAATTCTTTAAAGTCAGAAGTCATATTTAATTCATCCGTATTTGCATAATAGAAAATATCAAACATTTTATCTTCTCCAATGCCATGTACGTTTACTCCATTATGGTTTCCACCACTAGCAATCAAGTAAGCTACTTTATTAATAATGCTAGAGTTCGTGTGTACACCACCATGATCGTGGTCAGCATCAATAGGTAAGTTATTATAATGTCTATAGTCCTCCGGATATCTAGAAGAGATAGATGATGGGTTTTTCATATCTCTAAAAATACGACCTGATTGTTCTCCCATTGTCCAATTGAACTTTCCGTTATTGGCATACTTTTCAACTGCTACTCCTAAAATATCAGATAGGGCCTCATTAATTGCACCAGCTTCTCCTGCATACTCAAGTCCAGACTCATTTCTTGTAACCGCGTGTGTAAATTCATGTCCTGCCACATCAAATGCTCTAACAATTGGATCTCCGTATACTAGCATAGCTCCATTACTAAATGCATTAAACCACTGCTCAGGATTTCCTTTATTCGTACCATTTGTGTTCCAACCATGAACGACAGAAATTACTTTTTGTCCGTTATTATCAAAGCTGTTACGGCCATATTTTTCTTGATAAAAATCATATACTTTCGTTGCTAAATAATGGGCACTAACTGCTTTAGGATCAGTAAAATTTGTAGAATTACTTGTTACTAAATCATCGAGATAACCCCATACATTTCTTCTATAATTATTATAATCTTTATAATTAGCAGTATATGTTTCAATTCCCTTACCACGAGAATAATCTGCAAGCATGTACGTTCCATCACTTCGCTGCGTAATTCCAAACGTACGATTAATACCTAAGTCATCTTTTCCTGTACCTGTTAATTTCGAAGGATCTTGTGATTTATTTGCTGTCGCAGATTGGACAATACTACTATCTACTTGTATACCCAATTTTTGAACGAGTTCTTTTAATAGATTCCCCCCAAAAGCATCAATTAATACCGTACCAGATACATATTCAGGTGTAGATGCACTAAAAGTAATTTGATATGCGTTTGTAGCTTTATTTGTATTTTCATCTACATATACCACTTGTTTAATTTCTGGTTCTTCAATAAATATAAGATCATTTCCATAGATGTTGAAAAGCTGTTTCTTTGCATCCTCTTCTGATAAAGTAATAGGTTGTTTCAAATCTTCCTGTTGTTGTAGATCTTGGGCACTATCCCCCGAAACGCTCGTAAGTACACCATCATCATTTATATGTGCTGTTAGTTGATATCCGTATACATCACGTCCTTCATACGTTTGTTGAAGACGTACCAATGTAGTACCATCATAAGATTTACGACTTTGCGTAACATTATAATTAACTTTGGATTCCGTATTAACTTGCTTTGATGATAATGCTTGTTCTGTTTTTCCTTTTAGTGCATCCTTTGCTACATTTTCTACCGAATTTTGAGAAGGTGCTGTTAAATTACCTGTTCGGAACGTATCTTCCTTTGTTTCCACTTTTAAATCTTCTGTTTCCGCATGCACTCCTCCATAGGGCATAATCGCCGATAACACCACTCCTGTAGTTAAACCTACCTTTACGAAATTATTCATATTCTTGCCCCTTTATAATCTTATTATTAAGTTAAATAAATGTTTTTTCAGAATTGGAAACATAGATATTTCAAACTATCTATGTTTATCTACTGTTTATGAATTGTGCTTCCTCATAATATGGATAGATTCCATTCATTTCTCAAAAATTACTCATTATATAAACTATCTTTATATTTATTCATATACAGTATTTTTTGTGGTTCTGATAACATATTTATTGCCATCCACACATTCTTTTTCATTTCTAATTTTTGCATTGGTATCTCTTTTAAAACAGGATTACTTATAATTGCTTCCATTTCTTCATCAATTCTTTGCATAAGATTTTCTTCCGGATTATTTTGCAAATAAGTATTTTTCAATCCCCATTTTGTCATTATAAATTCATTTGTTTTATTCATAGGATTCATAATAGTAGCTTTACTAGTTAATCGTTTTTTAATTTCATCATGATAGATTTTAATTCTATATCCTTCTTTTAGTGGAACTGTATCTTTTACAATCGTTACATTTGTTCCTTCCATTTCTTTCGTATAAATTTTTTCCCCCTTATTATTAAACACCTCTATTGATGCGTATTTTTCACCTGCATAATAGCTATGAGGCGTTTTAGTAGTAACCGTAAAAACAGCTTGATCTTGCTCTAAGTCTGTATTTAATTCGGCAAACTGGTCATCTCCTAATCCTAGGAATTGAATCGTTTCATTTACCAACTTACTCACTTTCATTTCGTTAATATCAATGGTTAGACTATTATCTTTTTCCTTTATATAGGTATAATACGAACTGAAATGGTACATACTATCCGTTTTTCCACCTGAAATCTCAACTGTATAAACTCCATTTGGTACGTCTTGTAAATTGATATCTGTTGTTTCAATTGTTTTCTCTTGAATAACTTTATTCCCTTCTTTTAATTTAATTTTTCCTCCTTTCAATGTATCTATTTCATTTGTATTTAAATGGATATGCAAATTCCCTTTTAGCCCAAGTGAAGCAATTTGCTGATTTGTAACTATTTCAAAGTTGGAGTTTATCGGAATCTCAGGATCAACTAGTGCTCTTGCTTTAACTAATTGTGATTCAGGCACTATATAAGCTAAAGAAGTAACAGCCGGATAACCTTTCGCCCTATTAATCTCTATTTGTTTATTATTAAGTTTAAAGCACCATCTTTCAAAGACAGGTGTAAAATCAACTTGTCCATTCTCACTATAATACTGATTCATTAAATCTGGTAAAGAATGGTCACCTTTTTTGAAAGCTGTATTGCTAGCTAGTTTTCGATAACCTTGATACATTTTCGCAAAAGCTTCATCGCCAGCTTTTTGTTTCGCCATCGTTAAAAGAATAAGTTTTTGTCGTAAATCTAAGTCATCATAATTTTTATTTTCTTTCATTAAAGAATTGTATAAATTCCGTTCTACTTGTTCCTTCTTCCCAAAATTAAACAACCAACCAACTTGATCTGCTTTTTTGCTGTATTTACTATATTGATATTGAACACCAAATAGATTATTAGAAACTTCTCCTGTAAATATTCCTTGATTATCAAAACCAGCTTGGTATCCATGAGCGATTTCATGTAAAGTTCCCCAACTTAGTTTATCTAACCACATCTTTGTACTATCTGTACTATTGGCTGTCCAATTTGCGCCATAATAGGCACCGCCAGCACCGGATATATCTGCTTTTAAGAAATAACGATTTTGACTTTTTTTATTTTCAACCGTTGAGCCATCTAAACCAATAATTGAATCATACATCGCAAAAATATCCTCATAATATGCAATTAACTCATCCAACGATTGAAAATCTTTTAAAGATCTTACTAACTCTTTATCTTTTTTAGGTACAAATAATTGAAAACTCTCCCCTTGAATTAACGCATACTCCCCATCAAATTGATCCCATGTACTAAAAAATTGAGATACACTTCCTTGTTGTTTATAAATGGGAAGAGGCTTAGTAGAACTTTCATTTCCTATTTGGTACTCAAGTGTAGCGTGCTCTTCACCATACGGAGTATCTATGAAAGGAACTAAAGGCGTATCGCCTTGAATCGTAATCCATTCATTTCCTACTTGTATGGATTTTTCATTTTTTGAGTCATTAGACAATAAACGTACTGTTAATTTGTCTTTAAAATTAGGATTCGTTTGTCTTACCTTTAATGGTGTATTTCTCTGCAAAATAAATCCTAAATCATGTCGATCATGATATTTCCCCTTACTTATGCCCGCCTGAAATATCCAAGTAGGCTCTTCTAAACTAGTAATTTCTTTTACATTTGTTCGTTCATCAGCATGTAAGTGTATATTTCCTATGAGGAAAAACATTGTATACATTATGCCTATAACAAGTAATCTTTTCATTTGCATATCTCCTTTTCTATTTTTTATATACAAAATACAATAAAACAAATTCCTCCTTCGTTACTTAAAACTGTAGTCCATAAGTTATTTCCCAGTGTAATTATTATAGTTACATTAATTCATGATTATCAATCATTAGATATATGTAATTTTAGATATACAAATATTTAACATTTAATAATAAAATATCTTTGCCTATACTCCTTTATCACTTTCAAAAATTAATCAAAAAAACACGAAGACTTAAATGTCTTCGTGTTTTTTTTAATATATATCGTTACACTTGTGATTGAATTAATAACTAGAATCTTTTTACTCATTCCTTATGAATAATGTTTATTATTTATGAAATTTCACACGCTCTTCAAGCGGTTGGAATTCTTTTTCACCTGGTGCAGCTGTTGGATTACCAAATGGCATTTGTGCAATTAGTTTCCAATTAGCAGGAACATTCCATTCTTGTTTTACCTCATCATCAATTAATGGATTATAATGTTGCAAAGATGCCCCTAATCCCTCAGCTTCTAAACCTGTCCACACGACTAATTGGTGCATACCTGATGCTTGGTGTGACCAAATTGGGAAGTTTTCAGCATATGCAGCAAATTTTTCTTGAAGCGATTTAACGATAGCCTCATCTTCAAAGAATAATACTGTTCCATAACCAGCTTTAAAAGAATCCATTTTTTGTTGCGTTCCTGAAAAATCTCCATCTCCAACTACTTTTCTTAATGTTTCAGTTGTAATATCCCATAATTTATCATGAGCTTCACCAAATAATACAACTAATCGCGCAGTTTGAGAATTGAAAGCTGATGGAGTATGTTTCACAGTAAACTCCACGATTTCTTTAATTTTTTCATCTGATACTTGTACCTCTTTATTAATTCCATAGTAAGTACGTCTTTCTTTCAGTGCGGTATAGAAATCTTTTGTCATAATTCATTTCCTCCTAATTTTTAATATTCTTCAAAATGATATATTGCGAAGATAATATGGGTTAAAATGAGTTCATTTTTGAATCATTGAACTCCATAACACCAATTGCTAGTCATTCTGAATCTAACTAAACTGCTTCATTTAAACCACTTTAGTTTACTAAAAAAACATTTTATAACATCGTTGAGACAATCTAGTGATCATTCGGTACTATTTTACCCATTCTCTATTCATGTATCCTGCTTGTTTCATATTTACACAAATATGAAAATAACCTTAAATTGCTGGTCAAAAAAGCCAGGTAGCATGAATAACACATTACCTGGCTTTTTACAGTTTTAATTTAAATTCAGCTAAACATTACCAATGAATAGTATTAAAAACTATACCCGTCACTTATTTAATGATTAACATCTTATAAATTACATGTCAAACTTTAATACTGTTTTAACATCCATACTCTTACAGCAAACAAACAATAAAAAACACAAAAACGAACAGGAATGTGTTCGTTTTTGTCTCTATATTTAACAATTGAATTTACTTTTATTATTGATTCAAATGATGTTTAACTGCTCTTATTACCAATTCGTGATCTTCTTCTGGCGGCAATCCTGAAACTGTTATCATTCCAATAACTCCTACGTTTTTTACTCTGATAGGAAAGCACCCACCAAACGCAGCATATTCCGAAGTATCTAAAAGATATTTTTCATTATATGAGATTCCAGTTATTTCACTTTGTATCTGCATATAATAAGAGCTATGATCATGCAGGGAAACAACTCGTTTTTTACGCTCAATCCATTTCGTATTTTCCGCATTTGTCCCTGTCATCTTAAAATGAAATAATTGCACACCGTTTTTTGTTATATCAACAGCAATCAATTTCCCCTCTCGCTTTGCTGTTTCAACGATAAATAAACCTAGTTGCAAGGCATCTTCATTTGTAAAAGAGGAAAATTGAAGTGTTTCCTCCTCTTTTAAAATTTGTTTACTTATTTCATTCAAATTTGAAGTACTCATATCTTTAACCTCCATAATTATTTTATGCCACACCGACATTTTTTCGAAATTATTAGGCCATATAGTACAACCTTTCAATCAATCTGATTCTAAATAAACTACTGTAACATCTTTGGTAACTAGTAGTACCGTAAAGCTTGTTTTCTTCTTACTGGTGCTATTATGAATGATATTCAAAGTTATAAAAAGTACTATTCTACTTATCCCTATCTTACAGAGACTATTATGAAATATATTTAACATCTTAAAAATGTATGTACTAAAGAATAATATTTTTAATCACTAACTTTTTTGATCAATCGTTATAATCCAATTTCATCAAAATTTTTATCAATTATTACACTATCCAACAATAGGAGGAAACAAAGATGGATGAAAATATATCCAAAAGCTGAAAAGCAGTTGAGTCCCTTGAGAGAATAGTTATAATTCACTACATATAGAAATAGACATACAAAAACGCCATCCTTTCCTATAATTCTAAAGAAAGAATAGCGTATTCTTTTCAAAAATGAGTTCTTTTATTGAAAAACTTTGATTCTATATTATACATAAAAGGGCAACCAATGCTAAAACAGCTGGAAGTCCTTGTTTCACAATAATTGATTTATTAGATGTGAAACCTCCGAAAATAGCTGCTATCACCACACAAATCACGAAAAATAATTGGACCATATAACCAATTGGATTGAGCCCAAGTACAAGTCCCCAAATGAGACCAGCCGCTAAAAATCCATTATATAAGCCTTGGTTTGCAAACATAATGGCTACGTTTCGATCTCCTTCTAAATGCTTCCGTAATTTGAAAGCACGTTTCGCTACTTTTGAATCAATAAAAAACATTTCAAGGATCATGATAAACAAATGTTCTAATGCTACGATCCCGACTAAAATAGCTACGATTATTTCCACACTATTCTGCCCCCTACACTCTCTATTCTTTAATATTCTCTACATTTTTTTGCATCTGTAATAGAACATGAATAAGTATTTTGCGTTCTTCTCCACTGATATTTACGAACATTTCCTTCATAAAATGTTCCTTTTCTTTCTTGTTAAAATATTAATTGATGTATCAATTATTGATACATCAATTAATATACATCTCTCTTTTTATTTTTGCAAGTTTTTTGCTCAATTGGTTTTATTTTGTTCCAGCAACTTTAAACCAATTCAAAACATCAGTTCGTATTTCTAGAAATCATAATTACTTTAAGTTCATTCTGACAATCATATTTAACTACATATATAAAAGAATTGAGTTATATCTCCATCAATTTATAAAAATTAATTTTTTCTAAAAACAGATACTTTACGTTTTTTATAGTAATAAAAATCATTTTTTGTTTCAGAGGCAATCCATTTTGTTAGCTTGATGGGCATAGGATAGCACCATATGACGAACCAATTATCTTTCAAGAAGACGGCTAGAAATCTGGATTTGGTACAGGAGTTGCCTACTTCCCCGATCCAGATGGTACTAATTTAGAGCTAATTGCTCCAAAAGGGCCATTCAGACGTGAATAGTTAAAATAAATTAATACCGAAACAAGCCATCTTCTGCCTGGAAGATGGCTGTTTGTCGGCAAGTTGATGGAATGACTAAAAAAGGACAAACTCTCCAATGCGAGAAGTTTGTCCAAAAAGTTTTTCGTGTCCACTATTTTCACACTAAAATTAACAATCGTGAATTAGAATAATGACTTAATACTTGCTAAAACAGTAAGTACACCTACAATAATAACAAATACGTTACTCATTTTCCCTTTGTATTTAGCTAGTACTGGTACTTTATTGATTGCATACATCGGTAATAGACATAAGATAGCAGCAACTAATGGACCGCTTAGAGAATCAATAAGTCCAAGAATACTTGGATTTGTATAAGCAACAAACCAGCATGATAATACAACAAAAGTAAGGACGATTGTCTTAATTGTTTTTTCTTCTATATCTTTTCCACGTGATTTACCGAACTTAATAATCATGTCACGCATTACTTCAAATGCTCCGATATAATGGCCAAGGAAAGATTTTGTAATAGCCACAAAAGCAATGATTGGAGCTGCAATAGTGATTACAGGTGAATTAAGCTCATTAGCAAGATATGAAAGGATTGATAAGTTTTGCTCTTTTGCCATTTTTAAATCCTCTGGAGTCAAGCTTAATGTACTACTCCAAACGAAGAACATAACTACAGCGAATGTCATGATATAACAAACTTTTTGTATTTGCGCACATTTAGCATCAGTAGCTTCTATTCCATACGTAGCTCTCTGTTTCACAACAAATGATGAAATCATAGGTGAATGATTAAATGAGAATACGATGATTGGTAGAATCATTAATATCGTTCCAAAATAGCCTGTACCTGTTGAAGCAGTAGAAACAGCTGAAAAACTAAGCATTGACGTATTCCACTGTGGAATTAAAGATATTGCGATAAAAAGTAGAGAAGCTATGAAAGGATACACTAGCATACTCATTACCTTTACAGTAATATCTTGACCAAAATTCAGTATAGCGATAAGACCAAGAACTAATACAAGTGATAAAATAGCCCTTGGAGGTTCTGGCATGTGCAATTGATGCACGATAAAACTACTTGCAGTATTTGTAAGCGCAACCGAATACATTAGTACGATTGTATAAATTGAACCGAAATATACGATGTTAAAAATGATACTCGCTTTATTTCCGAAATACTCTCTAATTGTACCTGTGATCCCCTCATCAGCAGAATTAGAAGCGTATATCATTTTAGCAAGCGCCCTATGTGAGTAATACATAACTGGATATGCAAGCAATGTAATTAGTAGTAATGATAATAATCCACCTGAACCTGCATTAATCGGTAAAAAGAGCACCCCTGCTCCAATTGCAGTTCCAAATAGGCTCAATGCCCATGTAGTATCCTGCTTATGCCACTTTTTCGGATCTGCATATTGCTCATTTTTTAGTGCGGTATTTTCAGCTTGAACTTCTATTTTCTTTGCAGTATTCCCGTTCATATAATAACTCCCCCTTGTATCCTATTCTTACGTCTCTCTTTATAGCTAACGAATATCTTCCTTTTTTGGAAAATGAATTCCTTACAAGTTGCCCCACATTGCATGTCCTTCATCATAATGAATCCAAATTGAAACATTCGCTAGTTAGCGTCCTAATATAATTGTTAGCGTTAACAAAAAAGTTTACTCGTAGTATCCGCTCTTTATATAAAGAACCCTTAAGAGAACAATATAGAATAGACTTCATAAATACGTTGCAACATTTCTAATAACGGTGTATTACTTTAGTGGTTTCTCTTTTTTTACTTATAACAGTAATTTCAGCTAAACCGGCCTCTCTTCATTTATGAGGCATTTCTTTCTCAATTCTACACATCACTTTAATAACTTCGGCAGCATTTATGGTATTGATTACACAAGCCACTGAAGCACTTTACATACATTTCCGCCTCTAATCACACACCTTTCTTACTAGTAATCGCATTTTTTATATTTTCTCCAGAGATAATAAATTTTCTCTCGACGCCCTCATTATAACGTGTATATTTATAAAATTAATATTTTTATATTTTCAGATTTTTTTACCAGGAAAAATTTTCAATATATAATGAATTTCAGCCATAATGCAGTAATTTTTTCCATTATTTTAAGATATACCAGTTACTTAATGCATTCCACCTCATACGCTAAAACTATTGTAATAAATAATTAATGAATACATTTCCAAAATAGAAAAATAAATTTTCGGGATATATATTATTAATACCGAATTTATATACATATATTGGAAAGTGATATCTCTTTTCCACCAAAGTTTTCTATAAGAATTGAACTCATTTTTCGGACAATACGTTTTTTAACTTGATGACAATAAGGAAACCCGCTAGCATTTTACAAAAACTACGCTAAGCCGAAAAATATAATAAGCCCCCCATATGGAAGGCTTATTTACAAAATAATCATTGTCTATTTTTATTGATTCTCTTCGTCTCTTTTATACTCCAAAATATCACCTGGTTGACAATTCAAAGTCTTACATATCGCTTCTAATGTTGAAAAACGAACCGCTTTTGCTTTCCCGTTTTTCAAAATAGAAAGATTTGCCATCGTAATCCCAACCCTCTCTGAAAGCTCCGTTACGCTCATTTTTCGTTTTGCTAACATCACATCAATATTAATAATGATTGCCATATCCTCCACCTCAGACCGTTAAATCATTTTCTGATTTTATATTAATAGCTTCTTGTAAAAGTCTTTGTAGAACAGCAGCAAAAACGGCAATTACCATAGAGGCGAAAATAATAACCAATCCAATTGGTATAAAACTTGGAGGGTCAACTCTTGCCGCCATAAGATAGTAGAGTGGCATACCTAGCAAGTACAAGGTACTAATCGTGATGGCACTGTATTTAATATTCTTTAAAGCCTTTACCGATAATTCCGAGAACGCTTCGTTCTTATCAATATAGCTTAAAAGTTTAAATGCTTGATACAGAGCAAGGTAAAAAGGTATCGCTGCCGCGTACATATCGATTAAAACGAGAGATTTCATATAAGCAATATTTGGATACAATTCTCCAGCAAAATCCCCAATCTTAGGCACTAAAAATATGCACAATACAAGGACTAGGATTCCTATAAAAATAATAGCTAGCTTTAAAAAGAGTGTCGTAACTTGTTTCATAAAAGCACCTCGCTTATTTAATAACAAAATGATTTTATCACACCATTTATTGTTTAACAATAAATATTAGTTGTTTTTTATTATATTATTATTGTTAATATAATATCCTTTTCATTTCAACAAAAATAAAAAGCATTTCTCATTACAAAGAAATGCTTTTACTTTAAAATATTAATTTTATAAATCATGTTATTGAATTTCTCCTGAACTCCCTGATTTAATGGGTTTTTTTCACACAAAACAATTGATTTTATCACAACTAAAGATTCCAAAAAAAATTATATTTAATATAATTTTTAAACTCCCCCATTCACTAGCTCGTTTATCGAATTTAATTTTGAAGAAAGCTTGATAAACCATTCTTCATCCCCTGTTAATAATGCAAGATCTATAAGATAAAGGATTTGTTCCTTGTTTATTGCTTTTGATTCAGGGAGTTTTTTTACGTGTTTACTTAAAAAGGACATTGTTCTACTTATTGTATCTCTGTTGTCACATTTAACAACATTAACCTTAACTACTTCCCCTACATGATCAAATGATTCAATATAACCAAGTATTAATTCACCCTCTACTGATATTCCTCGAACCCAATCTCCTACTTTTAAAACAGGATTATTTGACATCATACTTTTTCACCTTCCTACAAATGATTTTAGAATTAATTTATTAGGATTCGTTCCTCGTTTTTTAGAGACGACAAACAAGATAGACAAAACAACTCGAACTGTAATATTTTCCATTACATTTAGATATTAAGAACTCCACGGCCATATAGAAATTAAGCCGTTTATCGTTCTTGATTGATTAGATCGACTACTTCTTTCATCGTATAGTTCTTTAAATATTCACCTAGATGTTCTTCAGCACCTAAGAAAATAGTGAAAAGAACTTTTCGCATATTCGAACCTACAATACACTGGTCATTCGATTCTGGACATTTAGGTTGCAAAGCACCTTCTGAGGTTATTTGATAAATATGCCAGAGATTAACTTCACTTAAATCTCGAGCGAAAATAAAACCTCCACCAATTCCCTCTTTTGATTGTATAAACTTATGTTTTTTTAACAAACTTAGCACTTTGCGAATGCGTACTGGATGAACACCTGCACTTTCTGAAATAGCATTGCTTGTTGACATCCGGTCTGGCTGTAGTGCTAAATAAGTTAAACTGTGAATGGCCAAGGTAAAGTCACTGTTCATGGTCTTCCTCCTACGATATAAATTGCTAATCACTTTCCAACTTACTGTAACTATAAATATTACAGATAGGTTTGTCAAACGTTAAGATTTATAAATAATTTTTACTATGAAGAAATACATTCATTTATATTCTATACGAGCTCACCGATGTCTATTAGTTACATTTATCTTTTTGAACTACCTATTATCATTTATGTTTTTTAAGTCTAAAAATAATTTTAAAAATCCCACTGTTTCTTGACTTGTTCTTCTGCCAACTGTTTAATTTTTGTCCAGATTGTATCTTTGCTCACAATAACATTTGTTTGATAATTTCTATTTTTATAATTCACTGTAACGCATACTTCAATCATCTCTTGCTTCCTCCTTTCAAAAAAATTTCACTTATTTATATTTAATCTCTGAAAAGTTTTGGATTTAGCTAGAATCTCTAACCTATAACTTCATTTTTTAAATAATCAAACTTAAAAACCCCACTGTTTCTTAACTTGATCTTCTGCCAATTGTTTAATTTTTGTCCAGATCGTATCTTTGCTCACAATAACATTTGTTTGATAGTTTCTATTTTTATAATTCACTGTAACGCATACTTCAATCATCTCTTGCTTCCCCCTTCCAAAAATTCCCTTTAAGAAATATTACTTATTAATTAGCCAACTTTTGCAATTCTATGTTCAGAACTGTTCGAACGCTACGTGGTAAAAATTTACGAATTTCTTCCTCGTTAAAACCAATCTGCAATCTTTTTTCATCCAACATTATTGGGCGGCGCAACATTTGAGGATACTCAATTATTAATTTATAAAATTCATTAAGCGATAGCGCCTCGATATTTATATTTAATTCCTGAAAAATTTTGGATCTAGTTGAAATAATTTCAGTAGCCCCTTCTTCAGTTAAACGAAGAATTGATTTAAGTTCATCGACTGTAAGAGAGTTTGATACGATATTTTTTTCGGTATAATCAATTTGATTCTCTTCAAGCCATGCTTTTGCTTTTCGGCATGAACCACAGCTTGCTGTCGTATATAAAATCACCATATTTTATTCACTCCTTTAATGTTCTTTATCAAACGTACAATTATTTTAAATATGGATTATTGAAATGTATTAAAAAAAATTACAGTTTAGAATCAAATTCACGTAATGTTATTTATTCGACAATGTTTAATTTATCTCAACTATCCGTTTCCTTTTAAAATGATGCTTTCATACAATTACTGTATCTACATTTTACAGACGATGACAACTTACTTCTTAAAACTATACTGTAATTTTAAACTTTACAGTTAGATTAATCAACTGTTAAGTCTTGGATTAAATCTATCAACGTAACAAATCGTTTTCTTTTGTGTGAATGTCCCCATAGTTATTATTCTCACCAATTTCAAATGCACTTCAAAGTATATTATACTCATTTCTTGCTTACATGTGCTATTATGGAATATATTTAGCACAATAAATAGTACGCACTTTAAAGTGTTATAGGCACTAAAAAGAAATAATTTTAGTATTCAAACGTATGTAGGCCCAAAACTGTCATCTAAATTCATCAAAGGAGTTTTTTTATGAAAACATATAATATTCCTGTAGAAGCGACTTTAGAAGTTATTGGTGGAAAGTGGAAAGTTGTTATCCTTTGTCATTTAAAAAAAGGAACAAAAAGAACGAGTGAATTAAAACGTTTAATGCCTGGTATTACACAAAAAATGTTAACACAGCAATTACGTGAACTGGAAGAAGACGATGTAATCCAAAGAAAAGTATATGATCAAGTACCACCGAAAGTAGAGTATTCTTTAACAGATTACGGTTCATCTTTAAGAGCCATACTCGATTCCCTCTGCGCTTGGGGAGAAGGTCATCTTGAAAAAAACGGGAACACATCCATGCTTATTACAGCTGATGAATAATAAAGTGAAACTTTAATCAGTGGGGGGTGTTCACCCCCCACTGATTATTAGCCTTCACCAATCGGGCTTTTATGGGCAGTGAGACTCCCACCTAACCTCTTTGCTTTCGCTGAATTTTGAGGTGGGAGTCTCACTGCCCTCAAATAGCGGGATACCTATTCCTCTATTTGTGTAAATTCTACCGAAGACATAAAAAAAGGTTGAGACACTACTTGCCTCAACCTTTTTTATGTCTCTTTATAACTTTTTGCGGTAATAACTGTTTCAAATTCAAAGGTTTCTGGTAGATGATCGGCATAAGAGTACTCGAATGTGCGTCCATCCGTTAAGTAGGCCACTTGTTCAACTCTCATTAGGAAATCTTGATTTGTTAAGTTCATAAACTGCTTTTCTCGATCATCTGGTCGAACTCCTTTAACCCTGACAACGGATGTCCCTACTTCAAAACCAAGTTTATTTTGAATGTGTGAGTATATCGATTCCTCTAAAACGGAAGCTTCAACACCTGGGATGACCGAAATCGGCATCCACGTATGCTCCATAATCGTCGGAATGCCGTGGATGATTCGAAGGCGGATGATTTTATAGACGAAATCACCGATTAAAACTCCCAATTTTTCAGCAACAATTTCATCGGCACCGACAATCGTAAACTCGATAATTTTACTTTCTACCTCACTGCCGTAAACAGCTTTCGTACCTGTTAAAGTTTGAATCATTCGTGCCTTTTCCTGTTGACGCCAATCTTGAACCACGGTTCCACTTCCACGCCTGCGGATGATGTAGCCATCTCTGACTAACAAATCCAGCGCTTTTTTAATAGTAAGTGCTGAAACGCTAAATTCTTCAGCAAGGACGGGGCTACTCGGGATTTTTTCGTTAATTTTATATTCGCTGTCTAAAATTTGCTGTTTAATTTTTTGGTAAATGCCGAGGTATTTTACTTGTGTTGATCCACTTGCCATTTCCATACCTCCTTTATACTGTATTCCCTCTTCTATTCATTCAAATGTAAAGCCTCAAGTTTGTAAACAGAAGGTGATGGAGCAGCAAATCCGTTTTCCAAGATTTCAATATTCGTTACTGCTTCTTCGTCTTTCACAAGTTTTGGTGCACCATTTACGATTGTTTCATACGCTGCATCATAGAAACGACCGTAATCACCAAGCGGCGTTTTAATTTGTTTTTCAATCCAATCACCGTTTGCGTTACGATATTTAGCAATTCCATAGTACATCGGCGAATCTTCACCAAATCCTGCACTCTCAGGCATAATACCCGCTTTCAGATCATTTTCCTGCTGATCTTCACCGTATTTAATAAATGAACCATTTGTTCCATGAACGATAAAGCGTGGATAATCTTTCGCTACGACATGGTTCGTTTTCAGCTTAATCTTCAACTGATTTCCGTAATGTAGACCAACATCGAAATAGTTATCAACCGCACCTTCCACTTCATTATTACGAATATCGTATGTCACCGTATTTGGACGGCCGAATAGTGAAATCATGCGGTCCATCGTATGAATACCTAAACTGTAAAATGAACCTTCTTCTTTTGGAGCTTCATGAGTGATTGAACCAGGACGGAAATAATCAATATGTGATTCAATCTCAATAATATCACCAAGGAATCCTTGTTCAACTACTTGCTTCACAGCTAAAAAATCACCATCAAAACGGCGGTTTTGATAAGGCATAACGACTACGCCTTTCTCTCGTCCTAATGCTAATAATTCTTTGGCGTGTTCTACTGTATCACAAAATGGTTTTTCAACGATAACTGATTTTCCAGCTAATATAACTTTTTTTGCTAATTCATAATGCGTATGTGCTGGCGTACAAATTGTCACAACTTGAATTTCTTTGTCATTCAACAATTCGTCTAAATCAGTAGTGAAGTAAACACCTTTTCCCTCATATGGAGCCGATAATTTTTCATTTATTTGACGTACAAAAATCGTTTTTACTTTTATATTATTACGTGTCTTTAGATAAGGTAGGTGATAACGGTTAGCTGATTTTCCAAATCCAATAAAGCCCATTGTTAATGTCATGTTCTTCAACTTCCTTGCTCATAAATTTTCGTTTCTATATTTATTATATATTTTTATGATAAAAAGTATATAGTTTTATTTTTGAAATTATATATTAAATAAAAAGTCAGGATAAAAATCATTTCGATTTTCATCCTGACTTTTTACTATTTTTGTGTAATACCAAACATTAATTTTTTTAATTCGCACGTTCTCTATTTGTCTTTCTTTAAATGACAAAGAATAACTACTTTCCACGAATAATTTCTAAAGTTTCCTCCACAGGAATAGTGTGTGTCTTCATGTAAAAACCCCTTTAATAATTTTATAAAACAAATAAGCTAAAATATTTTAATATTACTTTTAAGTATCTATAGCACTTTAAAGTACGTACTTTTCATTATGTAAAATACATTTCATAATAGCATTTGTAAGAGTTGCATAAGTAATTCAGTAGTAAATATTACCTATGTTATCTTTTAGGTATCCATCGTACTTTAAAGTACTTACTTTTTTAACTGTTTCAATACTTTTATCATGCATTTTGCCGGACGATGAAATGGCATGTTTTAATTTTCACATCCATTCACAATGATTAATTAATTTTTAAATACATTTTAGGAGGATATCTATAATGAGTAAATTACTAAAAGAAAAAATCGGTTTTGGTACAGCTCCACTAGGGAATATGTACCGTAATATCCCAGAAGAAGAAGCAATCGCTACAGTGGATGCTGCTTGGGAGAATGGCGTTCGTTACTTTGATACAGCTCCACTTTATGGATCTGGATTAGCGGAAATCCGTCTTGGTGAAGCACTATCAAAAAGAAATCGTGATGATTACTTTTTAAGCACGAAAGTGGGTCGAACTATTTCGGATGAGCTAGAAGATCCATCTGCACGTGATTTAGGTGAAAAAGGCGGACTTTTCGAATTTGGTCGTAAAAATAAAATGATCAATGATTATAGCGCAGATGCAACACTTCGTTCTATCGAGCAAAGTTTGAAACGTTTAAAAACAGATCGTCTAGACTTTGTTTTCATTCATGATTTAGCACAAGACTTTTATGGCGACGAGTGGATTTCACAATTTGAAACGGCTCGAACAGGGGCATTCCGTGCGCTAACACGTTTACGTGAAGAAGGAGTCATTAAAGGTTGGGGACTTGGAGTAAACAAAGTAGAATCAATTGAACTTATGCTTGATTTGGAAGAAGCGAAGCCAAATATCTCCTTGTTAGCTGGTCGTTATTCACTATTAGACCACGGGCGTGCCTTGCAACGAGTAATGCCTGCAGCTGTTAAGCATAATATGGATATTGTTGTTGGTGGCCCATACAGCTCAGGTATTCTTGCTGGAGGTGCTCACTTCGAATATCAAAAAGCATCACCAGAAATTATTGCAAAAGTTGAGAAAATCAAAGCTCTTGCAAATCGTCATGAAATCAGCATTAAAGCTGCTGCTTTACAGTTTTCATTGGCTAACCCAGCGGTTGCTGCCGTTGTTCCTGGTGCAAGTAAACCGGAACGAATTGTAGAAGACCAAAATGCATTAAACACAGTAATTCCCGCAGCATTCTGGGAAGAAATGCGCGAACAAAAACTAGTAGCACCTAATGCACCACTACCAATCAACGTAAAATAAAGTGAAACTTTAATCAGTGGGAGCATCCCCCACTGATTATTTCCCCGCAAATAGCGAGTTAAAAAGGAGCATAATAAATATGGCACATACTACTACATCTATGACAATTTTCGGTTCCCTTGAACAAGTATGGCAATTAATCGGAGGTTTCAACTCCCTTCCAGACTGGTTACCTTATATACCTAGCAGTAAATTAACTGAAGGCGGTCGTGTACGTCACCTAGCTAATCCAGATGGTGATACGATTATAGAACGCTTAGAAGTATTCAATGAGAAAGAACGCTACTACACGTATTCAATCATGAATGCACCATTCCCAGTCACTAATTATCTATCTACAATCCAGGTGAAAGAAGGTACTGAAAGTAACACATCGTTAGTAGAGTGGTCTGGCACTTTCACCCCTGTAGAGGTTAGTGATGAAGAGGCAATAAATCTGTTTCATAGCATCTACAGCGATGGACTGAAAGCATTGCAGCAAGCATTTCTAGATTGAGCTACTAAAAACAATGAAAAGCAAAGCGATATCGCTTTGCTTTTTTATAAAATCCCTTTTAACTTTTCATCAATCAACTTCGCTACATACTCATACCCTTCTGGTCCAAAGTGTAGCCCATCTCTTTCATCATTTTCTACAAATGTTTTATAATTCCGTTCTTGAATCATTTCAGCATACAAATTTAGAAAATAGCTTCCTGTTTCTTTCGCCACTTCCTCTACCACGTCTGCATACTGACCGAGCACTTTATTTGTTCTATTATGCTGTCTTTCTTCATCAACTGGTGCAGGACTAATAAGCAGTACTTTACCTGACGAAATATGGTTCACAATCTTCTCTAAATTTTCTTTGTATGTTTGTAATGACCCTTGTGAAAAAGAAACTGCATCATTCGTGCCAAGAAAAACTGTTACGAAATCTGGTTTATGTGATAATACATCTTCTTCAATCCTATTTAACGCATCGAATGTATTATCACCTGGAACACCTGCATTCACCACTTCCCAATTTGAGAATATCCTTTGTAACCTTGGTGTTAATCTAGGTGTACCATCAAAAAATACATCATCAGCTGTAATACTATCACCGAAGCATACTAACGTTTTCATTAGACTTGCTCTCCTTTTACGTATGAAATAACTTTCCTTCTACCGCCCTAATATATCTTTCAGCAGAACGTTCCACTGCCTCATTTGCATTCTCTTTTACTACGCGATGAAAAGCGTTGTATAAACGATTAAACTGTAACGGCTTCACTCGATTCACCATTTCTTCCACTTTTCTCGCTGGTAATGGAATTAAGTTTGGATAGCTGTACATAAAACTTACCCATCGCTCATCCGCTACAACTTGAATAATATCACCTGTTAACAAAATTCCTTTTCCATCATTACCTTCTTCCCAATGTAAGACAGATCCACCTTTAAAATGACCTCCTAGACGATGAATGACCAATCCATCAGCTAATTGTAAAGACTCACCAGACCAATAAATAATACGACTACTCGGGCGCATCACCCACTCTTTATCATCTTCGTGTATATAAATTGGTACATCAAATGTCTCTGCCCATTCTACTTGCGTTGAATAATAATGAGGATGAGACAATGCAATTGCATCTAATCCGCCAAGCTCTTTTATTTTCGCAATTGTCATTTCATCTAAATAAGTAATGCAGTCCCATAGTAATCGATATGATTCTATTTTCACTACAAATGCTGTTTGACCGATCGCAAACCCTGGTTTGGTCGTAATACTATAAAGCCCGTTTTCTTCTTCGATTATTTCATTTTTATATGTATCACTTATTTGCAAGTTTTCTAAAGTCGTCCAAGACTGCCCTTTCGGATTCACATATTGCCTTTCTTCATCACAAATATGACAACTCACCGGTTCCTCTACACTCGCTGCATACTGCACACCACACGTTGTACAAACGAAATTTTTCATCCTAATTCCCCCTATCCCTATATTTTTATTAAGCTGATTTTTGTTGATACTGATCTGCTTTTTTATTTTCAATTAATAAACTTATATAAGTAAGTAAATAAACAGCTGTAACCGACAATGGAATCACCGTAAATCCTTTTTCTGCAAACAGAATCCCGCAAACTGACGTCACGAATACAGTCCCTACTGACAATAGACCATAACTTTTGCTTTCATAAATCCATACGTACGGGATAAAATGAACACCTATTAACATTGCTACTACAAAAGGTAACCATTCTGGAAATTGAAAATAGGCAAGTAATACAAGCGGAATATTCAATACATTTATCCCACCAATTAATCCTGCCAAAATCCCTAACGGATTTCCTTTCGCAAACATATCAATTTTCAATATAGCAGCTATCATTAAGCCGAAAGGAAACACACATCCCATACCGATTAAATATACCCACACCACTTGTTTTTCAGAAAGAACAAAGCCCGTTATACTCATAACCATCCAAAATAAAACACCAGCTAATATAATCGGTAATCCTCTCTTCGTTTTGATTGCTAAATCCTTTTTCGCTTCTGCAATATTCATCTCACCATCTCCCCAAAAATATTTGTGCTATAAAGTAGTCTCAACCTCGCCCATCCAATAACGCCAAGCTGCTAAATAATCTTCTAAATCTTTCGGGTGGTGTCTTAAACACGTATCTATCCGCAAATATAAACCTATGACCATTTCTTCATATAAATTACGGTCTTCTCTATGAAATACACTTTGTTTCATCACATAATCAATTGCTTCTTTCGTTAAATCTTCCGGAGTTGAACAAAACGCGTAAATTAAATCGTATATAGGATCTCCTAATACTGGTAAAGGATCAATTACTCCATGTAACCTATTCTCTTGAACTATAAAATTATGGAATCCGAAATCGCCATGTAATAAAAATGGCTCATCTATTCCAGCCCCTCTATTCGGACTATTTGCTAACTTAAAAACAAGTCTACATTCTTCATCACTTATGTACGACTTTACATTTTCGTGAGCTTCCATCACAGTTACTGTTAAAAATTCATTCCAAGATTGAACCGTACTGTCCTTCCATCCCCAGCCACTCACCTTTGGAACTTTTTCATACTTATTGATAACGTCCTTTACAAGTTTGCACAGTATACTTCGTTTATGGCCAGATTTGCACGAAGTAGTCCCCTCAAGAAATGAATAAACAATATATCGACTTAACGGATCCTTATATAAAAGCTTTGGAAACGCATCATTCTTTTTATAAAACTGAAGAAAATAAGCTTCTTCACGTATTACATCCGATTCATTCAGTTTTACAACGTATTGTTCATCCAACAAATATATTGTACTTGTCGTTCCCCCGTTCAAACCTTTCATGTTTTTTGGATAATGTAAAATAACCTTCTCTTTAACTAGTTGTGCAGCGATTATTGAAATGTCCATTCCCTCACCCTTACACTCTGAATATTCCCTTAATTCAAAAGGAAACTTTACTATTATTTGACAGACATAAGGGGATTCCTCCCACCCATCTTAATATAACAAATTACACTTTCATTACTTCATCATATAATTCATTCCATTTATGATATTGCGATGCGATTTCTTTATTCCAAATGATCTTCATTTAATCTAGTAATTTCTATTGCACGATCTCTCTCTTGTAATTTACGAGCCAAACTTTCTACACCAAACACTTCTGTAAATGTGTGGCTACCTACTATTAAGTTGATACCTTTAAATTTTGCATGTTGCACTGTATATAATGTTTTTTCTCCTGTTATATACGTATCACAACCTTTTTCTAATGCTCGCTCAATCAAATTTGTATTGTTACCTGCACCAGTTAAAATCGCAATCCGTTTTATTGGTTTATCGTGATTCCTCCAGCTCTTCACTTTCTCTTCCATTCTTTCTTCAAGTTTTTCAACCAAGTTTGAAAATGCAATCGCTTCTTCAAATTCTCCTATTCCAGGTAATTCCTCTTCCTCATACGTAGAGTATTCTAGAATTGTATCTATCCCCATTTCATTAAATAATGACGTACACGTACCAAATTCAATAAAATCTAACGGCAAATGAATCCAAAAATGATTCATTTCATATTGTTTTAATTTCTCAATACAAGCCTCTTCCATGCCAAACAAAAAATTCCAAGGAGCATGATGTGTAACTATCATATCGACTCCATTTTTATACGCTTCCTCAATCGTCTCTAGTGTCAAATTTGTTGTGTAACCGATTTTGTGAAACTCCTCTTTACTTATATGAGTATAACCATATTCATCATCGCCGTATTTATGAAGATGCTCTCCAAATAGCGATTTTATATGTTCGTTAAACTGCGTTATATTCATTTTCATTTCTCCTTTCATTTACTTTTATATTTCATAAATAAGGAAATACTAAATAACAACGTTACATACATATAGGAGGACAATATGAAACCTGAATTTTTAAAAGCTGTACATGATGCGATTGGAAATGTCGAACACATTCATATAGAAGAAAGTGGCGCAGACAGTTTACTTATTCACCACGATGATGCGCAGCAATTAAAACAAGTTGCTGAGACTTTAGAAAATAATAATTTTCGCTCCGCTTTAAGAACAACGGGAAATGCTTCATATATTGAAGTGTTGAATAGATAAGGAGAAGTCCCGGTTATATGCCGGGCTTTTTCTAACCCTCATTAAAAATTTTATAATAAAGCTCTATCTCCGTTTTAAACAAACAATTATTTCTCCAAAATATCCTCTGCATCTTTTCATTCGACGTATGTGTGCTCCCAATATAATAGGTAGCACCCATTTCCTTTAACATATGTAGAGATTGAAGATGCAGTTGGGAAGCAATTCCTTTCCCGCGACAATAAGGCATTACCCCAAAATAAAATAATCGCCCTTCACTTTCTGTTCCAGATTCTATATGCGGTATGGACATACCAATTGGCTCATTTTTATCATAAAAAACAATACATGACTTTTCCCTGCCCTTACCTAACTCTGTTTGCACTGAATAAAAATGCTCATCGATAGTTAAAATTGAAGTTTGATTTCCTGAATTCAACATACATTGCTTCCAAATGTATTTAAATTCTTTTTCTGATAAGGTTTCTTCTATTGAACAATATGTATATTGTTTTTCAAGCGCCTCTACATTGTTTAACCCTCTACACACTTCTATTTTTGCTGCGTGCAAAGAAAAACCTGCATCAAGTAACACTCTCGTACTTGAGTTATAACCATTAAACCTTTTGTTTAATACAATACTCGCTCTTTTTAACTCCCAGTTAAAACAAACCTCTTCAAATCTACATATCTTCTCTGTATAAGTTTGTACATCATAAAATACATCCTCTTCTATTTCTTCAATTGTGACTGCATTTGGTAAGCCATTTAATATTTTTTTAGAAGAGCCAAATAAATTTTTGATAACTGTAAGATCGTTCTTCACCACTTCGTTTCCCCTACCCCTGGTTCAATACATTCACCTGAAGTTTCATTTATATCTCACTCTCGGTTATTGATTGAATATTCTTTATTATCTTACACAAAATACAAAATTTAGTAAATTATTATGTTTTTTATAAACAAAAATCCAGTTATACATACTGCATAACTGGATTTCTCATTATTTAATACCCTTTTTATTTTGCAAAAAAAGCATCCCTTAATTCCCTCTTCAACACTTTCCCTAAAGCATTTTTCGGTAAGTCTTCCATAAATACAACTTCTGGTATTTTATAGCTTGCCAATTTTTCTTTACAATGCTGCATAATCTCTTCTTCTGTTAAAGATGTTTGAATGTCTTTTACAATATACGCTGTTGGAACCTCTCCCCAAAAATCATTGGGAACTCCAACTACTGCAACTTCTAAAACACCATTGATTTCATGAATAACATCTTCTACTTGATCTGGATATACGTTGTCACCACCGCGTACGATAACATCTTTATATCTTCCCATAATATGTAGGAATCCATCATCATCTATCATGCCAGCATCACCCATGTTAAACCAATTATCTTTTACTACCTTTTTCGTCGCCATTTCATTATTCCAATATCCTTTAAACATGTACGGGCTTCTTACGTGAATCTCTCCAACTTCATTTGTTGTTAGTTCATGTCCTGTTTCTGGGTGAACAATTTTTAACTCTACATGTTTTAGTGTTTTCCCTACAGAAGACATCTTTTCATTTCCCATCATTGGATGCCATGAAGTTACAACCCAACCTTCTGTACTACCATAGCCTTGCACCATATAGATTCCTATTTCCAAATATTTTTGAATGAGCGTTTCTGGCACTTTTGTTCCACCGCTTTGTGCTACTTTAAAGGTTGAAATATTACGTTCTTTTTTATTTAGTTCATCAAGCATGTAGCTATAAACAGCCGGGAATGCAAGCATCGTAGTAATTTTCTCTTCTTCAATCTTATCCCAAATAAGAGTAGGATTCGAATCAGCTAAGAAAATCATCGTAACACCATGATAAATGCAATTTAAAATAGAAAGCACGCCACTCATATGAAACAATGGATGCACGGATAAAAAGCGTTCACCTGCTGGAATTTCTCTTTGCCCCGCAATCTCAGTAAAATAGTGATGTAAGTTTTTATGACCAATTACACATGCTTTTGCCTGTCCAGTCGTTCCTGAAGTAAATAAGTAAATTGCATCATCATCTTCATGAACGTCTACGGTCGGCTCTGTAATTGGCTGTTCTTGTAATTTTAATTCAAATGAACCAAAGCCTTCTTTTGTCGTTTCAATTACATAAGGAATTTCTTTAACAGCATCAACCTTTAATAAAACTTCACTAAACTCTTCATCAATAACTAGCACTTTTAATTCCGCTTCTTTTACAATCATTTCCAATTCATAAACAGTAAGCTGATGATTTAGCGGGATAAATATCGCTCCAATTTTTAAGCTTGCCATCATAACGCTTGGAAACGGGTGATTATTTTTGCATAAGATTCCTATACGATCCCCTCTTTGCACACCGTTATGTAACAAATAATGCGCAAACTGATTTACTCGTTCATTATACTGCTGAAATGAATATCTTTTTTCTCCGCCTACAAGCGCTTCCAAATTTGGTGATTGCATTGCTCTCTTTTGTAATAATTGTCGCATCGTTCTCAAATAAAACTCCCCTTTATATATGTTAGGGTTTTTATTTTACCAGATTAACTATTAATTTACTAAAGATTACACTTAGTGAATTTAAAACAAATAAAGTGAAACTTTAATCAGCCCTCACCAATCGGGCTTTTACAGGCAGCCCAAATCTCACCTAACTCCCTCGTATTCGCTGATTTTTGAGGTAGGAGTCCTGCTGTCCACAAATAGCGGGATTTAAAAATAGCCATCTACTTATCAAGTAAATGGCTATTTCTCCTTATATATTAGAATACTTCTTATTCATCACATATTGCACATACTCAGGCGCACTATTATTAATCTCTTCATCACTTAGCTTATATTCTGCACCATATAAATAAAACGAAGGTATAAACTCCATTCCCGTGTATAAGCTTGTAGCGTGAAATGGTTTCGTCAACTCAGCCATTGTGATCCCGCTATTTTCATAGTCTATTTCTAATCCACCTATAGAAATAGCTACACCAAACTCTTTTCCCTTCACTTTATCCCCTTTAGATCCGTAAGCAAATCCATATGTTAATACATCATCGAACCATTTTTTTAATAATGGTGGTGAGCTATACCAGTAAAGTGGAAATTGGAATATATATCGGTCGTGCTCTACTAACAGCTTTTGTTCTTCTTCAATATTAAACTCCCAATTTGGTGCCACTTTATATAATTCATGCACCGTAATTTCATCCGAATATTTCTCAAGTTCTTCTACCCATCTTTTATTAATTCGAGACTTTTCAATATCAGGATGTGCTACAATTACAAGTGTTTTCATATATTTTCTTCCCCCTTATAAATAATTCAAACGCTTTAGTATTAGTATGAATGAGTCACATATAATTGAAAAGTACGTACTTTCAGGTACTATAGGAACCTTGAGGTACCTTTGGAGGTGTTATATGAATCAAAATGATGACTGCCCAATTGCAACGACACTCGATGTAATTGGCGGAAAGTGGAAAGTTTATATTTTATGTGTTTTGATGGATGGAAAAATGCGAACAAATGAAATTAAACGAGAAATTCCAAACCTTACACAAAAAGTTCTTACACAGCAACTTCGGCAACTTGAAGCTGATGGGATTATCCATCGTACCGTATATCAAGAAGTACCACCAAAGGTTGAGTACACGATAAGTGAACACGGAAAATCTTTAATGCATATTATGAATGAACTATTTGAATGGGGAAAAGATCATCAGATGAAAAGATTAAATGACTAAAAGAACACTATCAATTTTGTTCAATCTTCTATGTCAAGAATTTTTCTAAAATTTCATAATAGGGTACCGTAACATGTGATTAACCTAAGGTTGAAAATTCCCCCAAAAATGGTAATTTTGTATTTTTATCGTTTTTTTGGGATAACTTGTTTTCTTAAGTTAATGGACATGGGACGTACCCACCATCTATCAATCCAAGAAGATTTAATTAGGAAAATGAAATTTTATAAAGTTTCGTATATACTTACTACATTTCCCTTATTAAACGCTCGCTCTATTTTTTCTAATCTCAATTGTACGTAAGCTATAAAGGAGCACCCCTAAACCAAGAATTTTTTCATTATTAGACGCATTAGAACCTAATGTAATAGTAGGTACATTTAAACCCATAAACCTTTCACTCCATTCTATAGGCATATATCCTTGTTTACCGATTGCTAATGTACGTCCTTCTATTGTACGGAGAGTGCTTTGAATAAAATCAAACTCAACTTCTACATCTGACAATTTTGTAGCTTTATCAGTCATCAAAGTACCACGTATCATAGTAAATCCTTGTATCATTTTTTCTTTAAACATACCAATCTGGTTATAATTCGAATCATAAGTTACCCAATCATATCCGTCCACTTCAGTATGAAAATATGCTATAATTTCCCCGCTACTTGTTTCTAATCCATAAACATCTTTATTATGTAAAAAAGGTATCACTGAAAAAAGAATATTAGATGAAACTATCTTTGTTCCTGCAAAATATCCACCATCAGGATGATATAAACCAAATTGCTTGTTTCGTTTAGGTAATTCTAATACGACAAAAGTATCAACATCCCAAAATGTTGCATTACTTTTTATAGTATTTTTTTGTATCAGCTTCCCTTTTCTTAACTGCCAAAATCCAATTCCAAAAAAGATAGAAGAAGCGATAACAAAAAAGATAATCTGCCCCCAATTAACATGTCCCCAATCGTCATATACAGCGCATAACGCAAGAATAAAAATACCCGTTCCAATTAACAGTTTAAACTTCCCTTTTCTCTTATAGTAATCAAATAATTCCATTTCTATATTTCCACCCCTTATTTGTGTTCCCTGACTATTAATATATCAAAAATACAGAATGCCCTCTATCCAAAAATATGGGTTCCACTGCCCATGTCATTTGTTACTCTTCATAATTATCAACTTAATAAATTTTATTGCTGTCAATTGAGTTTTCATAAACTTTGTACATAAAGAACAGATAACTTAATGAACATGAAAGCCTTTTACCAACAAACTAAGATGAAATGTTATAATATATGTAAAAATCAAATATTCTTTAAAAATTACGTAAAGTGCTGCTTAAGATTATTAGTATGTTAGAGATTCCAAATAATTATAACGTTACCAGTTCAAATATTAATAGAGGTGAAATCATTGAAGAATCAATATATAGCAACACTTGTCGAAATCGTGTTAAAGCATATACCCAATGCAGCTGAGAAATCGATGTTATTTGCATTTTACAATGGGGTCGTCACGACGTATAGTTACTTTCATTATGAATCTATGAAAGTATTTGAACATGGCTCAGAAGGACTTCCATCTAATGAAATTATGGACAATATTCAAAGAGTACGTCATACCGGGGAATCGAACTGGACTGCATTTGTTTTAACTGTCAAAACAAATGGTTTATATGAAGTTGATTATTATGACGATTTAAATCCTACTTTAGAGTGCAGTTCTGCACTACTTTTACTTGCATACAGCCATTATCATATTGAACCAACCTCTGATTTTGGTAAATCACAACTACAAAGCGCTATTAAAGCCGAAAGTTTTAAGAAAACGTTAAACTACGCGTGTATGAGAAATGACATAGAAACAGTTAAAGAAAAGTTAGTAAACATTAAATTATCTACATTAAATAAAAAAGGACCTGATAGAAAAACGCCACTTCACATCGCTTGTCTAAATGGCAATATTGAGATTGTTACATTACTAGTAGAAGCAGGAGCAGATTTGAAAATTAAATATCATGGAGAAACACCTTTTGCCCTAGCATGCGGAAAAGGTAACGTAGAAATTATTAAATATTTAATTTCTAAAGGTGAAAATGCAAATGATATCATGGTCGGAAAAGTCACTCCTCTTCATTTAATTAGTAGTTCTGGTAATCAAGAAATTGTTCAATATATTTTAGAGCGTATTACAAATATAAATGCGGTGACAAACAGGAAACGTTCAGCTCTCCACTACGCAGTGGAGGATAACAATCTTGAAGCAGCAAAGGTTTTAATAGACAACGGTATTGATATGGAATTACTAGAAGAATACAAAAGGGGTGCATTAAGCCTTGCTTGCGGCCGCAATAAACCAGAGATGGCAGCGCTGTTGTTAGAAAATGGAGCTAATATCCATAGTACAGGACAAGGAAAAATCACACCGTTACATAGTGCATGTGAACAAGGCTTTATTGAAGTAGTTCGAGTGTTACTACAACATCAACCGAACTTGCATGAGAAAGCAACATTATACAGTATGCCAAAGAATGAAAAATTAAAAGAAACCCCCATCGAAACAGCCGAACGCCTTGGATACGATGAGATAGTCGAACTTTTGAGCTCAAAATTATGAGAAAGAATGAAAGTAAAATCAATATTTTTGTATTTTAGAGATAATACCATATCACTATCAAGCTAATTAAAAAGATACTCCTTAAAAGTAAAAAACGCTATTCTCTCTGTAAAATCATAGAAAAGAATAGCGTTTTTCATTTTGAAATCGTTTCATTTTGCTACTTGCTAGCTTCACGTTAAGAGTAGCAAAAAAATTGTCCAACAGGATGCCTATATCATTTAAATAAATAGTGTTATGGATAGTTATATAATTTGTTACTGCGAAGTCTAGCAAGTCATCATTTATACTAAACATGCCAATATTGATTTTGTGCGATTGTCCGTTACCTCATAATAAATTTCTAATCCTTTTCGAGTACCTGTTACGATTTTAGCAGCCTTTAGTTTGGATAAATGTTGACTAATTGTACTTTGGGGCATTTGTAAATTTCCATACATTGTTGTTACATTTGTAGCGCCTTTTGCAAGCATTATTTTTACTAAGGATAAACGGACAGGATGTGCCAATACCTTTAATACTTCAGCGATTTCTACATACATTTCTTTTTTTTCTTTCATGTTTCTTTCTCCCCTTTTATATAAATATTAATGATATCCATATATATAATTCGTAAGCATATATGTTTTTGTGTCCGTCATTTTAAAAAAATATAAAAAAACTTTACCCCGAAAACAAAGGAGTGCCTTAACATAACGTTTCACTATCAGTAATAAATAGAAATTTCGTTATGGAAGCAGAAGGTTTTATGTTACTACTCTATATTCAACTAGCTAAAATCAATGAAAAAGAGAGCAGATAATCTGTTCTCTTATGATGCCTCCTTATGTTCCGTGGAATGTTTAACACTCCCCATTCTCTTTAGTTTATTCCACCCTACTGCTACTCCTCGAATCGATGAGAATATAGATTTAATGACAACATACGTCATAAATTGACGATAAATAAAGCGTTGTAAAATTAACCATGCTAATGGTTTTGGATTCTCTTTCTCTAATTTAAATGCAAATAGTGAAGCGAGAAGGTCTATGACAAAGAATACAAGATAAAATCCTAATACTTTTAGCGGATTGCTACCAAAAAGCCCCATAATCATTAATATATCTGCTAAAGGTGCAATAAATTGCAGAACATATTGGAATAACCACATATTGGGCAATGCAATAAATCCTAATGCTTTATGTTTGGAATGAAACAGCGCTTTTCGATGTTTCCAAAGACATTGGAGTGTACCGTATGACCAACGATATCGTTGTTTAATGAGACTTTTCACATCTTCAGGTGACTCCGTAAAAGCATATGCTTTTTCTTCATATACAATTCTATGTCCTTGACGTAAAAATGTAATAGTAAGATCCGTATCTTCTGCCAATGTGTCTTCGCTTAAATAACCAGATTCAACTACATTCTTTTTACGCCATGCTCCAATCGCTCCAGGAACAACTGTAATACAATTTAACTCATCAAAAGCTCTACGTTCTAAGTTAAATCCTGTAATATACTCAACATGTTGCCAAGTAGTCAATAAATTCCGTCTATTCCCAACTTTAACATTCCCTGAAACTGCCGCTACATTATGATCTTCAAAGTGTCTAATCATTAAAGAAATAGCATCTTGTGCAATAATAGTATCCGCATCTAACGTAACAATGATTTCTCCTCGTGATTGCTGAAACCCTAAATTCATTGCCGATGATTTTCCGCCGTTTTCTTTCTGAATTAAACGAACTTTAGGATGCTTATAAAATGTTTCTTCCATTACTTTTGACGTACCATCTTTCGATCCGTCATCCACAACAATAACTTCAAACTCTCTATAATCACTATCCAAAATGGAGCGAATCGTCTTAGCTATCACCTTTTCTTCATTATATGCTGCTATGACAACAGTAACGAAAGGTTGATAAGAAGAATTAGTAAATAAGCGGGCGCTTACTGTCTTTTTCTGCTTGTATGCAAAATAAATTAAAAATAGGAATCGAAAAATACCTAATCCAATAGCAATATAAAAAATCGTTGTTAATATATGCTTTGCATATCCCGCTCCTGAAAAGACAGCTTTATTGTAAAGTAAATATTGCTTACCCTCAGAAGAAACAGGTGGCATAATTTCATCTCGTTCTTTATTCATTAAATCTGAAATTGTTACAAAACTATATCCATGCTTTTTTAGGTCTTTAATAATGATCGGGAGCGCCTCTACTGTATGGGTACGATTCCCTCCCGCATCATGGAGAAGAATAATATTTCCCTCTCCCTTATAAATAGGATTAAGAGCACGTCTTACTAATTCATTTGTTGATGGTGTTGCCCAGTCTTCGGGATCAACTTTTTCCCCTACCATTGTATAGTTCATATTTTGTGCACGTAAAATAGGCAATATTTCATTTGATGAATCCGGGTTAGCATCCGCTTCATATGGTGGTCTAAATAAAACCGTAGAATGTCCAGTTACTTCCTGAATTAAACGTTGCGTCGTATTAAGTTCTACTTTCGTTCGTAGTAAAGACGTATCAGCTATGTTAGGATGCTTGAAAGTATGATTGCCAATTTCATGCCCTTCATCGTATATTCTTTTTACAATATTAGTATTTAGTTGCGCGTTTTCACCAAGTACAAAAAAAGCAGCATTTATTTTATTCTCTTTTAATATATCTAATATTTCTGGCGTATATTTCGGGTCTGGTCCATCATCAAATGTTAATACTACTTGTTTTCCATTTGGTTTTCCATATCGTTGCACTTCATACGCAGATGGTAAGGAGTGATATACTTCATCTGTAAGGTAACCATCTTTGCCTACTTTAAAATCTCTCATTCCATTTTTTCTTTCATTCTCAATCTGTAACATTTCACCTTGTCCAGAATAATTTACTTCATCTAAACTATTGATTTTATGTAATACATTAGGATTTTTTTGTACCTCAATAGGATTTTTTAAAACCTTCCATATTGTAGGGTCTTCTGCTCCTAGTCTCCATAATGCAAACCCCTTTGCATTGTTGTCCATTGCGATTTTTACTTGATTATAGAGAGTAACACCGTCTAAGAACCAAGCAGTATGTTCTTTCTCTCCTGTTTTATATCTAAAATAAGGGTTTCCACTCATCTTATCCCATTGTATTTTCATATTTGAATCATGAGCCATTGCCATAACTTCTGAGAAAGTTAAAGACTTCGCAGCTACTTTACTATTTACTTCCCAATCATATCCATAGTTACCGAAAGCAACTATAAGCTTATTAGACGGAATATTCAGTTCTTTCAATGTATGTTGGAACCATTTATTTGAAGCAATTGGTCCTGGTTCCCCAGCTCCATAGTGCTCATCGTACATCATTACAATCATTCGATCTATTATTTTTGCTAACGCACTATAATCAAAAGCCTTATCATTAGCTGGAACATCTTGTGTAACGAGTAAATCATGTTCATGAAATTCCGTAGTAAGTTCTTTCATAAAATTTGTTAAGTTTTCTCTATCACTTTCAGGTACAGCCTCAAAGTCAATATTAATACCTGAAAACTGATTCTTTTTAACTTGGCTTACTAAATCATTAATAAACTTTGTCTTTACATCGTTTGAAGAATTCAGTAACTTATGAATTAGCCCACTATCAGGACCAGAAGCTTCCTCAGTATAGTTAGTAAGCAAAGGCATAATCTTCACTTGATTTTTTTCTGCCAACTTTACTATCTCAGGTTTTATCTCACTTCTAATCGTTAAATCTGCTTTTAAATGATACCACTCTGGTACTAACGTAGTTAATGAATCGATATTTTCTTTTAAAGAAGCGGTACTATTTTCATCCCAGTTTACATAAAAACCATACACTTCTTTAGGTTGTTTACTATCCTTCGGCGAATTCACCAAATTTTTATTATCCTTCGTTTCGGTATTTAGTTTAAATTCTTCCTTCTTTAACTGCTGATCACTAAGTTTTTGATTAATTGGTACAAGTTTAGTATCTTGTTGTACAGCGGTATTCATATTTGGAATTTCTGGTGTTGAAAAAATACTTTGAAAGAAAAAATAAAATACAACACTTACACTAACTATTGAGATACATAGAAACCAAATAAAGGCTATGTTTCTCCTTCCTTTCGGATCATAAAAAACAGGTTTTTCTTTATCTTTCTCTTGTTGAATGTTTTTCTCCATTATATTTTTCACATACTCCTTCTTAATAGAACTATAAAATAATAAAGTGCAACTTTAATCAGCCCTCACCAATTGTGCATTTACAAGCAGCCCAACTCCCACCTAACTTCTTTGCCCCAGCCAAATTTTGAGATGGGAGTTTTACTGCCCACAATAGCGAGATACATCCTTTTAGCTTTGAAATGACTCTCTCACTTCCAGATTCTATTGATTCTTCTTTTCATTCCCTTGCTGGTGGCCTCTATTTTCTTGTTGAGACCCCCTACTATTGTTCCCTTTCTCGTTTCCATCATTTTCTTTCTGGGATCCTCTTCCATTGTTCCCTTGCTGATTCCCATTATTTCCTTGTTGAGGATTTCTTCCATTGTTCCCTTGCTGATTTCCATTATTCTCTTGTTGAGATCCTCTTCCGTTGTTCCCTTGCTCATTTCCATTATCCCCTTGTTGGGATCCTCTTCCGTTGTTCCCTTGCTCATTCCCATTATTTCCTTGTTGAGATCCTCTTCCGTTGTTCCCTTGCCCATTTCCATTATTCCCTTGTTGTGATCCTCTTCCGTTGTTCCCTTGCCCATTTCCATTATTCCCTTGTTGTGACCCTCTTCCGTTGTTCCCTTGCTGATTCCCATTATTTCCTTGTTGAGATTCTCTACTGTTATTCTCCTGCTGATTCCCTCTATTTTCTTGCTGAGATCCTCTTCCATTGTTTTCTTTTATTTGCTTCGATGGCTGTTCCTCTGTTTTCTTTTGTTCTTTCTGCTCTTGCTTTTCATATTTTTTTTCGTCTATAGGAGACAAATCCAGTGATGCATTAGGAGATGACTCCGGCTGTGATTGCACCTCTTCTTCATTTTCCACCGGATTAGACGGCATGGCAGGGGGAGTAAGCGATTTGTTCTTTTCATTCTCTTGCTTTATATAGACACCTGTGCCAATTCCAGCTTTTCTAGCATTCTCTCGTACTTGCATCGTGCTACTTTGATATTCAACTGTAATATGTTTTAGCTCATATTCTTTCTTTAATTCTTTCATTGCCTTTTCCAACTGTGGTTCTAGTGCCTTGTCCTTTGCAACAGCTGTTAGCATAACTTGCTTATCATTCGTTAAATACTTATCCTCTTGGCTTTGCTTTATAATAGTACGTATTACTTCTTGCAATTGTTTATTTTCCCATTGCTTCAATTCTTTTAAAATACGCCTTCCATCATCATTACAAGCCTGTAAATCTATAACACGAAAATCCCTCGTTACGCTCACCTCTAAACTTGGATTTATATCAACTGAGACGTAAGCAAATACTTTTTCTTCTGGTTGGTTGTAGAAAAACAACACTGCAAATAGAAAACAAGCAACAAGTATTGATGCAGGCTTTAAAAAGGAAGGAATCGAAAAATGCGATGCTTTTTGTTCTTGCTCATCAAATGAGATTTCCTCCCCGATCATGCAAGAATCCCCTTTTCTTTTACACGTAATAAACTCTCCATTTGGTGTTAAAACAACTACGCTATGCTTTTTTATATCCATCACAATTCCTTTATTCATCATGCTTTTCCCCTCTTATGTAATCCAGAATATATGTATAGTTGTTTGCAAAAATAATACACATTGCAATAATGTATTTTCTATGTCGTTCCAACGTTTTACGACTTACCCTAACACGCGGTTCAATATGTTTAAGCGGTAACTTTTTCTTTCGGAACAGCTCTTCCATCATTTCCTCTTCTTTTATAATAATTTTCACAATTTCTATTAAGTGCTCACGCGTATCACGATGCTTAGGAGATTCTTTAGCAAGCTCTGAGAATGTGATTTTAAACTCAGCTAGCACACTTTGAAAATGAAGAATTTCCTCCTTACGGTTACTATTTTCCATCTCTTTCATATACTCCGTAAGCGACACTTGCATTTCTAACATTTCCTCTTGCTCATCTTCTTTTAAAAAGACAAAGTTATGTTTAGACTCCTTACGTATATAGTCAATTACATCTCTTTTTATAAGAAGATCAGCAAACGCTAAAAAGGATTTTCCTTTTGTATAGGAATACTGTTCAATTGCTTCGTTAAATGCAAACAATCCAATGCTATATTCATCATCCTGTTCTGTAATATATCGGCGGCAGACAGATGAGATTGATTTTCTAATAAAAGGCTGATACTGTACGATAAACGCTTCTTTATCTTCTTCGTTGTTTTGTATGTTACATACGATATCTTCTATTTTCGGTTTTCTTAAGATCTTCATTACTAAACTCAACACTTGTAATCTCCCAGCCTCCTTCAAATAGCAAAATGGCCACTACACAAGTGACCATTTAACCAGATTTTCTTGGTACTTTTCTTCGGTCTTGTTTTCTTGCTGTTAGTTATATTTTTAGAGTCTAACTTTTTCCAACGTTTTCTTAATGATTTTCCTTTTCTCTCGGCACTAAAGTTAAGTTTGTATTTTTATCTACTTTCTTATTTTCTACCGTTCGTTTTGCTTATTCTTTTTCTATTTTATCTGCAATCCTTGAATAACTCTCCTCTATACCATTGGTAATTTCATCCTTTTATTTTAGATGCCCACCTAATCTAGTAATTTTATTAATACTTCTATATTCTTTCATAGTCATTTTTCTTCTAATTATTTTCTTCACTATACATATTCGGAGGAATACATAGTTTTATGGGGGTCAAAAAATATTTTTATAAAAAATACATATTTATTTCAAAAATAAAAAACCATCAATTTGAAAAAGGATAATCAAATTGATGGTTTTCTTATAATATCTATTAAATTAAGTTGGATTCTCATTATATCTAAAAAAGTACTAGCTATCCTCTGCCGATTTTCTCCATTTTTATCTTTCTTGGTTATCATAATATGTCTTATCTGCGTATTTTCTATCATTTCCTTTTAGATAAGCTAAAATTACTTTTGGATTTTTAAGTAAAGTCCAGTCTCCATATGTATCAAATCTTCTGCATGAAGTTATCATTCCATTTTTAATAGTACCGAATTTCTTATTATTTTTCTTTCCCCACTCTTTTAAACGTTTAGCGAAATCTGCATCTTCTGCCATAAGCATGTTTTCATTAAATCCGTTGATTGCCATAAAATCTTTTCTATAGCACCAAAAAATCCCTACAGATATAGCTCCGTACTTAAAAAGTAAGGGGATTATGATTAACATTGCGGAGAGAAATATTCCTAAAGATATTCTTTCAAACTTCCCATTTACCCCACCACCAATGTATGTACCTGAAGCTAAATATTTATCTACATTAGACAACATAGACTCTGTCATTATGGTATCAGCGTCTATAGTGACGATTATTTCTCCATTAGCTATTTTAGCCCCTGCATTTCGAATTTTAGATAAGTTTTTATCGTTATTTTTCAATGTAACACAATTATAAGATTTTGCTATTTCCTCTGTTTTATCTGTGCAACGATTTAAAACAACTATAACTTCCGTTTGCTCTTTATATGCCTCTGATGCCTTTGCAATTGAATCTAAACATTTTCTAATGTACTTTTCTTCATTATGTGCAGGAATTATAATAGAAAATTTCACATCTTTTTTCAAATTGACTCCTGAAAATTCGTTTGTCTCAGTCATAATATTCCCCCCTTATTTTATAAGGTAAATATCTGCTATACATAACTTATATTAATATTTATTAGGTTATATTATAGAAACTGCAGATAAAGAGGCTCTTACTGTCGACGTTCAAAAGCAAGACGTACAGCAAGCCCCGTTAAAACACTTGCCATAAGCCAACGCTGTACTCGTAGCCACGTTGGGCGTGTGCCAAACCATTTTGCAATTTTACTTGCTGTACATACAATTACAAGGTTAACTATAAAGCTAACAGTGATTTGCGTAAGCCCCAAAACTGCACCTTGAAAAAGCAACGATCCCTTCTCTGGATCTTCAAATTGAGGTAGAAGTGATACATACAAAATAGCAATCTTTGGATTCAGAAGATTCGTCATGAGTCCCATCAGAAATAATTTCCTTGGTGGCTCATTAGAAATCATACGAGGTTCCATAATAGATGTAGCACCCGGTTTTATCGAATTCCAGGCGAGCCAGAGCAAGTAAGCAGCACCTGCCCACTTTACTGCTTCATATACAGCGGGAACAGCAACGAATAGAACTGTAAGTCCAAACATAGTTGCGATTATATAGATTACAAATCCGAGCATGATGCCCAATAAAGAAATAAATCCCGCCATACGTCCCTGCGTAACGGAACGGGAAATGAGGTAAATCATATTAGGCCCAGGTGAACAAACCATGCTAAGCGAAACAATTGCAAAAGCTACCAAGGTACTCAAGCTGACCATAAACCTTCCCCCTTTATGTTACATAAAATTTCCTATTGTACATTTTATCATGATTGAGGAGAGAAAAGATTCATACTTCTCGCTCCCTTAAGTAAAACTTTAAAATCTCCTTGAATAAATCTATTTTTTAAAATGAAATATCAACGGCATTTTATGTCTAATTCGTATAGGTGTTAGCAAGTTCGTTTGCAAACTTGTTAGCACTTTTTATTTGATCGAATACCAATGGTTATTTACTACACCGTTTAACTCATCCGCTAATGCATCCAATCTTCCCCCTTCCCCTTCACCAAGTTCTTTCAAATTATTTCCATGGTAATTTCTTTAAATCATTTTATTACATCCTATTCTTGTAAATCTAATTATTTGAATGTAAAATTATAAATAAGTTTTAACATTTTGAATCGAGGTGAAAATCATGAGAAGTTTTGGCTCATTAATGATCTCTACTGTTTGTTCAGTACTTCTTATAATTTGGAATGTCTATTCCTTCTATAACGGATTCACAACAGGACGCACATACTACTGGATTAATGGCATCGCAGCTGTTATCTTCCTTTTATTCTTTTTCCTCAACATGCGTGATTTTAAAAAGAAAAACTACAGAGCCTCATGACAATAAGAGTTGATACATATGTGGAAAAGAATTAAGAATTATAGATTGAGCTTAAAAGATTTAAAGTTCATGTTATGGTTGTTCAGTATAACTTGTTTTATATACAGCTACAATTTCATTACAGGATTAGCTTTTGACCACAAATTCCAAGTCTATTATTTAGGTGGTGCTATAGCTACATACGCCGCATTTATAGATACTAAAAATAGGATTAAAAATAAAATTTATAAGACAGCGTAATTTAAAAGGAATCCTTTATGGTTTCCTTTTTTCTATGCAAAATAAAAAAGAAGCGGATTCGCTACTTTTACTTGTTCCAATCTTTAAAATCGGTATATTTACTATAAGCTGTTTCGGTTGCATTTCCTTGCCAACGATTCTTAGCGTTTTCTCTTTTATCTTTCACATTAAGTTCGCTTATATCTTCATTTTCGCTTAGCCATTCTGGATTATCATAGCGTATTTATTGTTGAACATCCCTGTTTTAACGTTTTGAATCGTTCGCCTAAAATTTATTATACAAAATAAAAATAGCTACTCTTGAAAAGTTTCACATTTTATTTTAAATTAAATGCAATTTAATAAAATACACCTCTCATACATCACTGTTTTTTCGTTTATTGAGTCCGTTTGTTTTGTACAAAAAAAGCACCTAAATGGGCGCTTTTCACCGAATCATCTTTTTTTATATCTTTTTCTTCTGCTTCTTTTTACTTCCTTCATTTCTTCTTGCATAACTAGTTTTTCAAGGTATAAACGTACTAGCTTATAATCACTCTCTTTTCGCTGCTTTTCTTTCTCTTCTTTTTCTCTCTGCTCTCTTCTCTTTTCCTGCTCTTCCTGCTCTTCCTGCTCTTCCTGTTCTTTCTCTTTCTGCTCTCTTCTCTTTTCCTGCTCTTCCTGCTCTTCCTGTTCTTTCTCTTTCTGCTCTCTTCTCTTTTCTTCTTGCTCTTTTTTCTGTTCTTTCTCTTCAATACATATGTCAACCAGTTTACTAAAGAAAATAATCTTACTATGCTTCTTTTTACCAGGTCTCAATACGAAAAGAATAAAAGTTATGATTGTAAAAATCCAGAAACCTGTTACGGTAAATCCACTAATCTGCATAGAATTAGTGGATCCATTAATCATCTTTGCATTAACGAAAAATCCAGTCGCAAGTACAGAAAATAAAACCGTAACAGCTGGTAGAATCATTGAATCCATTTTAAGTGGATCATGGTACTCAGATAAACTTTCTATTCTTGCTTTCACATACTTTAAATCATTTTTTTCTAACTCCATTAATTTATCCTTATTAGATAAACTATCAGTATCATTAGAAAACTCCTTGGTATGTACATAACTATCCACGATAAATTCAACAAATTTCTTATCTTTTTTATAAAGCAGATTTTTTTTAAAATCCTCTTGGTCCTGTTGTGTAAATTTAGACACTAGCATTCACCCTCAATTTCGACATTTAAAATTAATCAAAAGTAATACTATCTTTTTATCTAAATTTTAAAGTAATATTCAAAAAATGAATAGCAAAATCTTCACTATTACACTATCCTTGTATCTAAAGTTAATGAGAAGTAACCTTTTTTATAAATTCCTTTATATCACTTATGAATCTAGTATAGAAAACACTAAACTCAATAAGAAACACAAAAGCCACGACACTCACGCACCGTGGCTAAATATTTAAATGTAATTGGTCTTTTAGTCCTTATTGCGGATTCTTACCGCCCATGCCAGTTCTCCAGTAACATTTTGATAAAGCGGCTATGATCATTGATTATGAGCGCATAGATACGTTATCCCCACGTTATGCTCTTTTCAAAGAACGAGTAACTGTAGGAATATCGTATCATCGATTCCAATGTAAAAAGGCACCTGATTTAGTGCCCAAAATAGTGCCCTAAAGGGCGATACTGGGCCGCCTGGCATTATTTCACTGACATTTAACCAAAGTGATAATACTGCAACTAGCCCAACTACCCTCGTATTACCAGCTATTAGTGTAGGCGTTAATGAAATAGTAAAGTTAGAAGGGGTTTTCCGAACTAATTATACTTCTCTAATTCCTCTCACAGAATTTAGTGTATCTTCAATTCTTATTCTGAAAAGAGATGCCTTTATTATTACGGTTCAGTCAGAATCTCAAGATAATATTCAAAAACCAGCGAATGTTTCAACTAATTGAACACACAATGTTTCAGTAGTCTGGATAGATACCCCTCCCCCGGCACTTATATATACAGTCTAAATCTGAATGCCTCGGGAATTGGTACATCAACTAACACTATTAATGAAAGTAATTTAACTGCTACAGTAATTAACATTTAAAGTTTAATTACAACGTTAATTTATTTTATCTTTTACGACTTTAAGTTGTACCCTTATGCTAGAAGAACTCCTAGCTTTTTTGTTCACCCAACACAATCTTACAGTAATTCCCTTTTATCAGAATATAGTGTGTAGCTGACTATAAATATTATGTTCACAGAAAAAAGGCCAACAATACAAGATCGTTAGCCTCTACTTTCCATATTCGCACCTTTTATCACTTTACTTCCTAACAACCGGAATCCACATTTCACCAAATAATAAGCCATTTCTCTGCCCCATCTCAACCGTTGTATTCGGTCCACCAACATAGGCAAAATCCTTTGCTTCTGGTAAAGCTTGACCGAAGGCGATGCCAGTAAGCTTATTACTTAGCTCTTCAGCCGTCTTACCTTCACCTTTCACTACTACATATTCCCCCTTAGGAAACTGAATCACTCTAGATTCTTCTTCTATTTGTGCTTCTGTCATGACACCCGCATAATACATCATTTTGTTATTCACCGCTTCGCTCACGGAAAAAATGTATTCATTTGTAGCTAAAGCTTTTAAAGTGTCCAGCCTTCCATCTTCTTTAACAGCCGACCAAAAGTCTTCCTTTTCTTTATTTATTCCAGCAAAGTCTGTGTATTCACTCTTAATTTCAGTTCCAATACCTAACACGATAAAGCTATCTTTTTCTTCTATAGTATAATTTTTCATATACAAAACCTGCCTCTTTTTTTATTAATCAAACGATTTATCTTTTCATCTGATACGTTTATAATACCTTTAAACCATGTCAAAAAATGATACTGTTTAGGAGACCAAAATGAAAAAAGTCGAACGGATTAATACAATTATGCGGTATATCAACAACCGCTCCCACTTTACAATTTCTGAAATCATACGAGAATTTAACATCTCACGATCGACAGCTATTAGAGACATTAGAGAAATTGAAGCTATGGGGATGCCACTTGTCGCTGAAGTTGGAAGGACCGGAGGATATTTTGTTATGCATAACTCTATCCTGCCCGTTGTTCGCTTTACTGATAATGAAGTGAAAGCTCTTTTTATTGCCTTTATGGCTACGAGGAATCAACAACTTCCCTATCTAAAAAGTCGTCAGTCATTAGCAGAAAAACTACTAGGACTCATTTCAGAAACCCAGCAAGATGACCTTGTTCTTTTAAATCAACTCTTGCTGTTTGAAGGGACTAACCCTCATAATCCCGATCTACTTGAGCTTTCTGACCTCCCCCATCCTATGTTAGAAAAACTCATTCAACTCCTTCTTTTGGATAACCATTTATTGATTACCATCAAAGAAGAAAAGGAAATCAAATCTTATCCAATTTATCTACTACACCTTTATCAAGAAAAAAGCCATTGGATCATTGAAGGGTTTGACTTAAAAGAAGAAAAGAAGATAATGTTTCCTGTCGATGACCTCACCAATATCGAACCATACACGACGAAAAAAAGGCTAAATAAGAAAAAAATTTTAGAAAAACTAAGTAAGAAGGACGAAATAATCAACTTGGTACTTGAACTTGGACCAAAAGCGATTGCCCAGTTCAAAAAATACCATCCTTTAAAAGGATCAATATCTTATACAAATCCTTACCAGTCTACAGCCATTTTAAAAACTTTTATCAATGTTAACAATCCCGATGAAGTGACGGAAATAACAAATTGGCTACTTTTCCTAGGGAAGGATATTAAAATCAGGGAAATACCCGATGAAGTATTAGCAGATTTACAAAAACGAGTGTGCTTATATATTCCATAAGCAGTGAGCCTCAAATATTAAGCTTTATCACTGGACAATCATCCTATTTTTAAATACCATTTCATTTACTACAATGAGAGCATGAAAAATAATAAAAGCACGGAAAATCTCCCGTGCTTTTCTAAACGTATATATTATTCCTGAAGGTTTCGTTTATCTCGTTTCTTACCCTAACTGACGTTTAAATGCTTTACTAGCAAAGAAGTAAGCAATAACCATGATTCCGACGCACCAAGCGAGGGCAATCCAAATATCGTTTCCAACAGTTCCTTCATATAATAGAGCACGAATCGCATTCACAATTGAAGTCACAGGCTGGTTCTCAGCGAACGCACGAACAATTTTTGGCATCGTTTCGGTAGGGACAAAGGCCGAACTAATAAATGGAAGAAAAACTAGCGGGTACGAGTAAGCAGTCGCCCCTTCCATAGACTTCGCTTTCAATCCTGGAATGATAGCTAGCCATGTTAGCGCCAACGTAAACATCCCTAGTATCCCAGCTACTGCAAGCCAATCTAGAATATTAGCGCTGGAACGAAAGCCCATTAAGAGTGCAACAAGAATAACCACCACGATAGTAAGTACATTAGCAACAAGAGAGGTTAAAACGTGGGCCCACAATATAGATGAGCGCTTAATAGGCATCGTAATGAAACGTGCCATCAGCCCACTCTTTACATCCGTAAATAGTCGCACGGAAGTGTAAGCTACACCGGATGCGATAGCCATTAGCAAAATTCCCGGCAATAAATAATTGACGTAATTTTCCGTTCCTGTTTTTATTGCGCCGCCAAACACGTAGACAAATAATAGCATCATCATAATCGGTGTAATCGCTACCGTAATAATTGTATCCGGACTGCGCATAATGTTACGCATTAAACGACCTAGTAATACACCAGTTTTACTTTTCATTTACATCTCCTCCTTTTTACCGATAATCGCAAGGAAGATTTCTTCCAATGTCGGTTGCTTTTCGATATACTCCACTTTTGCCGGTGGGAACATCTCTTTTAGTTCAGCAAGAGTACCTGTCGTAATAATTTTTCCGCCATGCAAAATAGCGATACGGTCTGCCAGTTGTTCTGCTTCCTCCAAGTACTGAGTCGTAAGCAAAATAGTTGTACCGCTACTGGCAAGTTCCTTAACTGTATCCCACACTTCGATTCGCGCTTCAGGATCAAGTCCAGTCGTTGGTTCGTCAAGAAAAATAATTGCTGGCGCTCCAATCAAACTCATCGCGATATCAAGCCGGCGCTTCATTCCGCCTGAATACTGATCTGCCCTTTGGTTTGCCGCATCAGTCAGGCTAAATCTTGCAAGTAGATTGTCAGCAACTTGAGCGGGATTGGAAACACCACGTAACTTGGCGATCATTATCAAGTTTTCCCTCCCAGTAAGCATACCGTCTAAAGCTGCGAACTGCCCTGTCAAACTGATACTTTGACGAACATGATCTGGTTGACGCTGTACATCAAATCCGCAAATGCTTACTTCACCGCCATCTTGCTTCATTAGCGTCGAAAGGATGTTGACCGTTGTTGTCTTTCCCGCTCCATTTGAGCCTAGCAGCGCGAAAATTTCTCCACGCTGCACCTCAAAATCTACCCCTTTTAAAACTTCCTTGTCTTTAAAGGATTTTTTCAAGCCTTTTATAGAAATCGCTGCATTACTCATACTTTTTTCCTCCCTATAAAGTGAAACTTTAATCAGTGGGGGTTTTGTTCATCCCCCACTGATTATTAGTTGAATCAATCGGGCTTTTACGGGCAATTGATCCCCGACCTAACTTCTTTGCTTACGCTGAATGTTGAGGTGGGGGTCTTACTGCCCGTTAATGCGGGATAAAAATGTTTTGCGAAGATAATTTATTTACCTCTACCTATTTAGTATCACTGATATTCTGTATTACTTAGTACTGAGTTAAAAATATAACTGAATAGCTATGGTGGCAATTCATATGTGTAACCAGCTAATCAGTCGGTATTACTTATTCCATTTATTTTTTTCTCAATTTCGTCATAATACTTTCATTCAAATCTTCACGATACTTGGAGACGTAAGTTTTAGCGTTTGCCACTAGTTCGTCAGCAAAGGATGCCACGTCATCCCCAGTAATGTCAAGCACTTGTCTTCCTTCCGCTGCACCCGCTTCGAACAAATCGATTAATTCATACTGTATGTGTAACATATCCATCCCGTTACCCGCTGAGAAATTCCACATGTAGTTTTGAATTTTCTTAAATACAAATTGGTAGTCCTCTGGCAGAGCCTCAACTCGTG
>Ga0209025_1000926_pt1 | contig 44885 bp, 39 predicted proteins | sample AraplaMF_Col_mLB_FD_184256 | JGI IMG/M metagenome (GOLD analysis project Ga0209025, IMG submission 184256) | Arabidopsis root microbial communities from the University of North Carolina, USA - plate scrape MF_Col_mLB (SPAdes) (version 2) | ecosystem: Host-associated > Plants > Roots > Endosphere... | reverse complement strand
ACCGGCAGCCGGGCCACGGTCTCGAACCAGTATTTCGCCACCATGCCGGCATAGAAGGCGGTGCCGCAGGCGACGATGGTGGCGCGCGGCACCGCGGCGAAGTCGAAGGGCAGCGCCGGCAGCACGACCGCCCGGGTGGCCGGGTCCAGCATGGTGCGCAGCGTGTCGCCCACCACCGCCGGCTGCTCGTAGATCTCCTTCAGCATGTAGTGCCGGAAATCGCCCTTGCCGATCAGCGCGCCGGTGGTCGCGATCGGCTTCACCGGCCGGGCCACCGACTGGTCCTGGGCGTCGTAGATCTCGACGCCCGAACGGGCGATCACCGCCCGGTCGCCCTCGTCGAGATAGCAGATCCGGTCGGTCCAGGCGCCGATCGCCAGGGCGTCGGAGCCGACATACATCTCGCCGTCGCCGAAGCCGATGGCCAGCGGCGAGCCGCGCCGGGCGACGACCAGCAGGTCCTCCTCGCCGGTGAACAGGAAGGCCAGCGCGAAGGCGCCTTCCAGCCGCTTCAGCGCCGCGGCGCTGGCCTCGCGCGGGTCCATCTGCCGGTCGAGATAATGGCTGACCAGATGGGCGACGATCTCGGAATCGGTCTCGGTGGCGAAGACGTGGCCGAGGCCCTCCAACTCCTGCCGCAGCTCGCGGAAATTCTCGATGATGCCGTTGTGCACGATCGCGACCCGGTCGGTCGCATGCGGGTGGGCGTTGGTCTCGCTCGGCCGGCCATGGGTGGCCCAGCGGGTGTGGCCGATGCCGATGGTGCCGTCGATCGGCGCCTCGCCGAGCCGGGCCTCGAGGTTGACCAGCTTGCCCTCGGCGCGGCGGCGCTCGATCCGGCCGTCGACCAGAGTGGCGATGCCGGCCGAGTCATAGCCGCGATATTCCAGGCGCTTCAGCGCCTCGACCAGGCGGGACGCGACCGGCTGCGTCCCGACGATGCCGACGATGCCGCACATCAGCCCTTCTCCTGCGCGCGCCTGGCCTTCTCGGCCTTCTTCTTCTCGCGATAGCCGGGCGCCCAGCCGGGCTTGTCCTCCTGCCGGGCGCGGCCGATGGCCAGCGCGTCCGGGGCGACGTCGTGGGTGATGACGCTGCCGGCGGCGATGTTGGAGCGGTCGCCGACCGTCACGGGCGCCACCAGCACGGTGTCGGAGCCGATGAAGACCTCGGCGCCGATGCTGGTGCGGAACTTGTTGTAGCCGTCGTAGTTCGAGACGATGGTGCCGGCGCCGACATTGGTCTTCGCGCCGACCGAGACGTCGCCGAGATAGGTCAGGTGGTTGGCCTTGGCGCCGGCGGCGAGATCGGCCGCCTTCAGCTCGACGAAGTTGCCGATATGCGCCCCCTCGCCCACCACCGTGGTCGGCCGCATCCGGGCGAAAGGCCCGACCCGGGCGCCGGTGCGGATGGTCGCCCCCTCGATATGGCTGAAGCCGAGGATCTCGACCCCGTCCTCGACGGTGACGCCGGGGCCGAAATAGGTCGACGGGCCGATCAGCACGTCGCGCCCGAGCCTGGTGTCGATGGAGAACCAGACGGTCTTCGGGTCAATCAGCGTCGCGCCCCCGAGCATGGCCTGGCGGCGCAGCCGGTCCTGCAGGATCGCCTCGGCCTCGGCCAGCTCGACCCGCGAATTGATGCCCAGCACCTCGGCCGGGTCGCCCTCGACCACGCTGCAGGCCCAGCCGCGGGCCCGGGCGGCCTCGACCGTGTCGGTCAGGAAGAATTCGCCCTTGGCGTTGTCGGCCTGCAGCGCCGCGATCAGCTCCGGCAGGCGGCGGCCGTCGAAGGTCATGATGCCGGCATTGCACAGGCCGATCCGGCGTTCGTCCTCGCTGGCCTCGGAGAACTCGACGATGCGGTCGAGCCCGCCGTCGCCGGTCAGCACCAGCCGGCCATATTGCAGCGGATCGGCCGGGCGCATGCCGAGCACGACCACCGCCGGATCCTCGGCGGCACGGCGGGCTTCGACCAGCCGCTCCAGCGTGGCGGGCGTCAGCAGCGGCGTGTCGCCGAACAGGACGATGACGTCGCCTTCGAAGCCCCCGATCGCCGGCAGCGCCGCGCGCACCGCGTCGCCGGTGCCCTTCTGCTCCGGCTGCACGATGGTCGGGACCGGGGCGACGCTGTCGGCCACCGCCTCCATCCCCGGGCCCACCACCACGGCGATCCGCTCAGGCGCCAGCGTCTGGGCGGCGGCGACGACATGGCCGAGCATCGACCGGCCGGCGATCTCGTGCATCACCTTGGGGCGGTCGGATTTCATCCGCGTGCCCTTGCCGGCGGCGAGGATGAGGCAGGCGACAGCACTCACGGGGCGAAGGCTCCACAATCACGGACCACTATCCTGAGTGATCTGCCACGCCTGCCACGAAAGGCAAATTCAATTATTGTTTCGACGGGTTACGCGCTTCGGTTGACTCAAGACCTGCCTGCCGCAACCGCGCGGAGATGCACGATGACGCGGCCCCAGGGCGACTCGCTCTGGATCCGCACCGGCACCGCCGGCAGGCCGGCGCCGGGAGAGGCCAGCCAGGTGTCGATCACCCGCTGGTCGGGCGCCCGCGAGCTCTGTTGGAAATACTCGGTCGGCTTGGGACTGCGGCGCTCGTCGCCGAAGTTGAAATCGCCGACCACGGGCGTCAGCGACACGGTGCAGCGCTGGGCCGCCCCGCCATATATGCCGAGATCGGACTTCTCCAGCATCACCGAGCCGCCGTCGGCCAGGTCGGCGCGGTACAGCCGGCGCCCGTCGAACACCGGCACCTGGCCCTTGCAGGCTTCGGCACCGATGTGCAGGGCCTGCAGGATCGAGACCACGCCGCTGAGCGGGTCCACCGCATGGACCAGCCGTTCCGGCGGGATGGTCTGCTCGCGCTTCGGCTTCTTCTTCGGCACGATCTCGACATCCATCCGGCCGCCGCCGAGGAAGGTGATGGTGGTGGTGCGGGCGTCGTCGCCGTTGATCCGCTCGACCACGTTGCGCGCCGGGCGGGCCAGGGCGCCGTCCAGCCTGCCGCTCGACTGCACGTTCGAGCGCCAGTCGCTGAAGGCGGCGGCAACGCCGACGACATGGGCCGACAGGCCGGCATCATAGCGGTCGCTCCCCAGCGACACGCCGGAGGTCACCTCCAGCATGCGCACGCCGCCGACATAGACGTCATAGGTCATGCGGGCATTGACGTCGGCGGCCACGGCGGGGCCTGCGGCCAGGAAAATAGCGGAAGCAGCGATCGGGAGGAAACGGGGCATGCGCGTCGAGTACCTCGCAGCGGCGACAGGGCGCCAGACTGGGAAGAAACTGGGGCGCGATTGCGGCGATATCCAGGAGAACGACGAATTGCGCGACCGAGCGGCTCCTACGATGTCAACGTAGTGCTCTTCTCGTCGTGCGATGTCCACTTGCTGCTTCGGCAGCGATACGACGGAGGATGGATGGTGGGCGCGACAGGGATTGAACCTGTGACCCCTCCCGTGTGAAGGGAGTGCTCTCCCGCTGAGCTACGCGCCCCCGCGTCGTCGGGGCCGCTTAAGTACGAGGCGGCACCCCGGCTGTCAAGGCCGCAATGCGGCGGCCCGAGGGTGTTTTCGTCAGGCCGCCCGGCGCTGCTCGATCGCGGCTTCGACCAGGTCGACGGCGGCGCGTAGCACCTCCGGCCCCGCCCCCGGGCGATGGGCGTTCTCGGCCAGGTGGCGGCGGAAGGCGCGGGCGCCCGGCACGGCCTGGTACAGGCCGAGGATGTGGCGGGTCATCGACCCCAGCGGCACGCCCCTGGAGCGGTTCGCCTCGACATAGGGCAGGAAGCCGTCGACCGCGTCGCGGCGGCTGCGGACGGGGCCGTCCTCGCCGAAGATGCGGCGGTCGGCCTCGGCCAGCATCCACGGGTTCTGATAGGCCTCGCGGCCGATCATCACGCCGTCGAGATGGGCGAGCTGCTCTTCGGCGGCATCAAGCGAGGTGATGCCGCCATTGATCGCGACAGTCAGCTGCGGGAAGTCACGCTTCAGCCGGTGCACCACTTCGTAGCGCAGCGGCGGGATCTCGCGGTTTTCCTTCGGGCTCAGCCCGCTCAGCCAGGCCTTGCGGGCATGGACAATGAAGGTGTCGCAGCCGGCCTCGGCGATGGTGCCGATGAAGGCCACCAGCTCCTCATAGCTGTCGCGGTCGTCGATGCCGATGCGCGACTTGACGGTGACCGGCACGTCGCAGGCGGCACGCATCGCCGCGACGCAGGCGGCGACGGTCACGGGCTCGGCCATCAGGCAGGCGCCGAAGCGGCCCGACTGCACCCGGTCGCTGGGGCAGCCGACATTGATGTTGATCTCGGCATAGCCCCAGTCGGCACCGATCGTGGCGGCGCGGGCCATCGCCTCCGGGTCGCTGCCGCCGAGCTGCAGCGCCACCGGCTGCTCGGCCTCGGAGAAGCCGAGGATGCGCTCGCGGTCGCCATGCAGCACCGCCCCGGTCGTCACCATCTCGGTGTACAGCCGGACGCGGCGCGAGACCTGGCGCAGGAAGTACCGGCAATGCCGGTCCGTCCAGTCCATCATCGGCGCCACGGAGAGGCGGTGCGTGTCGGCGGTCGAGGTCATGGCCGCAATCTACCGGGAAGAGCGCCGGGACCGAAGCCCCGGCGCGTTCACTTACCGACCGACCGGCCGGCGACGCATCGGCGCCGAGCCGGCGTCATTGGCCGGCGCCGAACGGCGGTCGGCGCCCTGCTGTGCCGGGCGCTGACCCTGATGGCCATGCCCATGCGGACGCTGGCCGTTCTGGCCCTGGGGCCGCTGCCCCTGGCCGTGATGACCGCCATGGCCGTGCGGGCGCTGGCCCTGATGCCCCTGCGGACGGGCGCTGCGCTGCTGCGGACGGCCCTGACCGCGCGGCGCCGGGCCGGCGTTGCCCTGACGAAACGGGATGGTGGAGCGGTAGGCGTGCTCCTGCACCACCGGCACCGGCTGGCGGATCAGCTTCTCGATGTCGCGCAGATAGGCGCGCTCCTCGACGTCGCAGAACGAGATCGCCATGCCGTCGGCGCCGGCGCGCGCGGTGCGGCCGATGCGGTGGACATAGCTCTCCGGCACGTTCGGCAGCTCGAAGTTGATGACATGGGTGACGCCGTCGACATCGATGCCGCGGGCGGCGATGTCGGTGGCGACCAGCACCCGGACCTTGCCGTTGCGGAAGCCGAGCAGCGCGCGCTCGCGCTGGCTCTGCGACTTGTTGCCGTGGATCGCGTCGGCGTTGATGCCGGCCTGGGTCAGCTGCTTGGCGACGCGGTCGGCGCCGTGCTTGGTGCGGGTGAACACCAGGACGCGGCGGATGCTCTCGTCGTCGCGCAGGATCTCGGTCAGCAGCGAGCGCTTGTCGTCCTTCTCGACGAACATGACGCGCTGGTCGATGCGCTCGGCCGTGGTCGCGACCGGCGCGACCTCGACCCGCACCGGGTCGGTCAGCAGGCGGCCGGCCAGGTCGGAGATGTCGGTCGGCATGGTGGCGGAGAAGAACAGGCTCTGCCGCTTCGCCGGCAGGGTCGCGACGATCTTCCGGATGGCATGGATGAAGCCCATGTCGAGCATCTGGTCGGCCTCGTCCAGGACGAAGACGTCGAGCTCATTCAGGCGGATGGCGCCCTGGGACATCAGGTCGAGCAGCCGGCCCGGCGTGGCGACCAGGATGTCGACGCCCTGCGCCATGGTGCGGATCTGCGGGCCCATGCCGACGCCGCCGAACACGGTGGTGCGGGTCAGCGGCAGGTGACGGCCATAGACGCGGAAGCTCTCGGCGATCTGGCTGGCCAGCTCGCGGGTCGGGCTCAGCACCAGGACGCGGCAGCCGCGACGCGGCGCGGTGCGCCGGTCGGCCATCAGCCGGTGCAGGATCGGCAGGGCGAAGGCGGCGGTCTTGCCGGTGCCGGTCTGGGCGACGCCCAGCAGGTCACGGCCCTGCAGCAGATGGGGAATGGACTGCGCCTGGATCGGCGTCGGGGTCTCGTAGCCCTCGGCCGCCAGCGCCTTGAGGATGAGCGCGTTCAGGCCGAGATCGGTAAAGTTGGTCAAAGAGATGCTTTCGGTAACAACGACGCCGGACCACTGACTCCGGTTCAACCGGATCATGGCGATAAGCGCGGGGTTGACGATGACGCCCCGCGCGATCTGGGCAGTCGGATGACTTCGATCGGGACCGACAGGACGCATCCCAGGGGGAGCGCTCACGCGATCGGTGGCCGACGGCTGCGTTTGACAGCGCCGGGAATGTCGTTGCGCAGTGCACAAAAGTCAAGGCTGTCGGTGCTTTGCATTCCTGCCCTGCATGACGCCTTAGAAAATTTCGTTCGGATTCACTTGGAGCCACCTATCAGCTATCGAATTCCCCTATCGTCATTCCCGCGAAAGCGGGAATCTCATCCGGATTGTCGGGAGATCCCCGCTTTCGCGGGGATGACGGGAGAGAAGAGGCGACACGTGGCATGAACGTCACCTTGCGCCAGATCGCCTATTTCACCGCGGTGGCGGAGGCCGGATCGGTCTCCGGCGGCGCCGCGGCGGTCGGCATCTCGCAATCGGCGATCACCGACGCGCTGAAGGCGCTGGAGGAGCAGACCGGCGCCCGGCTGTTCGAGCGCCATGCCCGCGGCGTCATCCTGACCTATCCCGGCCATCAGTTCCTGCGCCATGCCCGCACCATCCTGGCCGCGGTTGCCGATGCCCAGAACGCGCTGAAGACCCTGCCCGAGGCGGTGCAAGGCACCCTGCCGCTCGGCGTCACCACCATGGTCTCCGGCTATTTCCTGGCCGACCTGCTGGCCCGGTTCCGGCGGGTGTTCCCGAATGTCACGGTCGAGGTGATCGAGGAGGAGCGGACCTATATCGAGCACCTGATGATCAACGGCGAGATCGCGGTCGCGGTGATGATCGTCTCGACGCTCGACAACCGCGACGCGCTGGAGAGCGAGATCCTGGTCCGCTCCGAGAGCCGGTTGTGGCTGCCGCCGGACCATCGCTTCATGGGGCGCGAGGCCATCCCACTGGCCGAGATCGTCGACGAGCCGCTGATCGCGCTGGCGGTGGACGAGATCGTCGAGGCCAGCGACCTGTTCTGGCGCGCCGCCGGGCTGATCCCGAAGCGGGTGCTGCGCACGGCGTCGGTGGAGGCCGTGCGCAGCCTGGTGGCGACCGGCGCCGGCGTCGCCATCCTGCCCGACATGGCCTATCGCCCCTGGTCGCTGGAAGGCGACCGGATTGAGGCCCGGCCGCTGGCCGACCCGCTGCCGACGCTGGATGTCGGCGTGGTCTGGCGCCGCGGCTCGCCGCTCTCGACCCAGGCCGAGACCTTCATCCAGGTCGCCCGCACCCATCCGGCACCGCGCCTGCGGTCGCTGTAGCCCCTCAGTCGGCCAAACCCATGACGAAAGCGATCGCCACGTTCAGCCGCGCGATGTCGGCAGGCGACAACCGGCCGATCCTCCGGCCGATGCGCTCGCGCCTCACAGTCACCGGCTTGTCCGCCATGATCTGGGAGCGGACCCGGAGGCCGTTTTCGGGGGCCGGTTCGATCGTGATCCGGAAGTCAGGAGCGTCGGCGATCTCCGATGTCATCTGGCAGACGATCATCGATGCGTGTTCGGGCGGGAATGCGTCGGACTGTACGACCACGGCGGGTCGTGGCTTGCCGTAGTCACCGGAAGCGGCGACCGTCACGACGTCACCGCGACGCATCGTCGTCGAATTCAGAGACGGTCTCGATCCATTCCAGCGCGTCGCCCTCCGCGGCCCGATCGAGAGCTGCCACCTGCTTGGCGACACGCTTCCGGACGAGGCTCGTCCGGGCATCGGGGACGCTCAACCGGACGTCGCGCAGTCCGCGCGACCGTTGCCGCTGACGCATCGCCTTCATACGTTCCGCGGCCGTCATCGTAATCTCCAATCATGTCACGCGTGACGGATTGTAACGCGTGACGTCCAAAGGCGCCAGCGAGTCGATTGCAAGAGGCATGGCTAAGCCATCGGTTTCTCCGATAGCAAAACCGGATATTTCATATTTCTCGGCGTTCCGGCAACGGACCTACCATTCTTCCCAACAACACGATCAACGGGGAGATCGATATGGGATCGCAGCTTCGCCGGATGCTCGCCCTGGGCAGCGCCCTGGTGTTCGGCACCACCACCCTGGCCGTCGCCGCACCGCTGACCAAGGTCGGGGATGGCGAGGGCCAGGTCGATATCGTCGCCTGGGCCGGCTATATCGAGCGCGGCGACACCGACAAGGCCTATGACTGGGTCACCGGCTTCGAGAAGGAGACCGGCTGCAAGGTCAACGTCAAGGTTGCCGGCACCTCGGACGAGATGGTGGCGCTGATGAACGAGGGCGGCTTCGACCTCGTCACCGCCTCCGGTGACGCCAGCCTGCGCCTGATCTACGGAAAGCGGGTGCAGGAGATCAACACCGAGCTGGTGCCGGGCTGGAAGACGGTCGACCCGCGGCTGCAGAACGCGCCCTGGTTCACCGTCGACGGCAAGCATTACGGCGTGCCCTACCAGTGGGGCCCGAACGTGCTGGCCTACAACACCGAGGTGTTCAAGGAGCCGCCGAAGAGCTGGAGCGTGGTGTTCGAGCCGACCACCCTGCCCGACGGCAAGCCGAACAAGGGCCGGGTCGAGGCCTATGACGGGCCGATCTACATCGCCGATGCGGCGCTGTACCTGATGAAGGCCAAGCCCGAGCTGGGCATCAAGGACCCGTACCAGCTGAACGAGGACCAGTACAAGGCGGCGCTGGACCTGCTGCGCGGCCAGCGCCAGTTGGTGATGCGCTACTGGCACGACGCCATGGCCCAGGTCGACGACTTCGTCAACGAGGGCGTCGTCGCCTCCTCGACCTGGCCGTTCCAGGTCAACCTGCTGAAGTCGCAGAACAAGGCGATCGCCAGCGTGATCCCCGAGGAAGGGGCGACGGGCTGGGCCGACACCACCATGCTGCATGTCGACGCGGCGCATCCGAACTGCGCCTACAAGTGGATGGAACACTCGCTGAAACCCAAGCTGCAGGGCGACCTGGCCGCCTGGTTCGGCTCGGTGCCGGTGGTGCCCGACGCCTGCAAGGGCAACGAGTTGCTCGGCGCCGAGGGCTGCAAGACCAACGGCTTCGACAATTTCGAGAAGATCCACTTCTGGACCACGCCGCGCCAGCAATGCGCCGAGCATCCGGAAGGCTGCGTGCCCTATCTGCGCTGGACCACGGACTACATCGCCATCCTGGGCGGCCGGTAGTCCGACACTCGCTACTCTGTCATCGCCGGGCTCGACCCGGCGATCCAGGGGCCATGAAGACCTGCTCTTGCCGCCCTGGATGCCCGGGTCAAGCCCGGGCATGACAGGAGGGGCATAGGGCCGCGCCGTCTATCCATCATCGGGCCATCCCCATGACCGACCGCAGCACCGCCGTCCGCTTCGACCATGTCAGCCGCCATTTCGGCTCGGTGCGGGCGGTGGACGATGTCAGCTTCGAGATCCGCGACGGCGAGTTCTTCTCGATGCTCGGCCCCTCGGGTTCGGGCAAGACCACCTGCCTGCGCCTGATCGCGGGGTTCGAGCTGCCGACCGCCGGGCACCTGCTGCTGCATGGCAGCGACGTCTCGGCCACCCCGCCCTATGACCGCGACGTCAACACCGTGTTCCAGGACTACGCCCTGTTCCCGCATATGAGCGTGTGGGAGAACGTGGCCTATGGCCTGATGATCCGGCGCGTGCCGAAGCCGGAGCGGCGGCGCCGGGCCGAGGAGATGCTGGCCATGGTCAAGCTCGGCGACCTCGCCGGGCGCCGGCCGGCCCAGCTGTCGGGCGGCCAGCGCCAGCGCGTCGCCCTGGCCCGCGCCCTGGTCAACCGGCCCTCGGTGCTGCTGCTGGACGAGCCGCTCGGCGCCCTCGACCTCAAGCTGCGCGAGGCGATGCAGGAGGAGCTGAAGGCGCTGCAGCGCCAGGTCGGCATCACCTTCGTCTATGTCACCCATGACCAGGGCGAGGCCCTCGCGATGAGCGACCGGGTGGCGGTGTTCAACCGCGGCCGGGTCGAGCAGATCGACACCCCGAGCGCGATCTACGATCGGCCGGCCACCGCCTTCGTCGCCGGCTTCGTCGGCGCCTCCAACATGGTCGACGCCGCCACCGCCGGGAAGCTGATGGGCTTGGCCAGGCCCTTCGCCCTGCGGCCGGAGCGCATCCGGATTCTCGGCGACGGCCAGGCGGTGCCGGCGGATGCGGTCGAGGTGGCGGGAACGGTCGACGGCGTCAGCTTCCTCGGCGCCACCACCCGCTACCGCGTCGCGCTGGCCCCCGGCGGCGCCGTCGACGTGGTCGAATCCAATCTCGACGCCGCGCCCAAGGCGCCAGGCCAGGCGGTGCGGCTGGCCTGGCGGCGCGACCACGCCCATCCGCTGGAGGGCGCCGCGGCATGACCATCGCCGCCACCCTTCCCGCCGCCGCGGCGGACGGAATCGGCCGGCGCGCGGCGCGGCTGTTGTACCGCAACGGCTGGCTGCTGCTGATCCTGCTGCTGGCACCGCCGCTGTTGTGGCTCGGCGTGGTCTATCTCGGCTCGCTGTTCGCCCTGCTGCTGCAGAGCTTCTATTCGGTCGACGGCTTCACCGGGATGATCGTTCCGGAGTTCACCCTGTCGACCTATGCCGACCTGCTGACCGCCGCCAACATGGATGTGGTGCTGCGCAGCGCCGGGATGGCCGCGGCGGTGACCATCCTGTGCGCGCTGATCGGCTTCCCAATCGCCTATTACGCCGCGCGCTACGCCCGCGGCCGCGCCAAGGCGGCCTTCTACATCGCGATCATGCTCCCGCTGTGGTCGAGCTACCTGGTCAAGGTCTATGCCTGGAAGCTGATCCTGGCGCGCGAGGGCGTGGTCACCTGGCTGGCCGGGCAGTTGCATCTGACCTGGCTGCTGGACGGCATCCTGGCCCTGCCGGTGGTCGGCGGCGCGTCGCTGTCCAGCGCCTATCTCGGCACCGCCACGGTCTTCGTCTACATCTGGCTGCCCTACATGATCCTGCCGGTGCAGGCGGCGCTGGAGCGGGTGCCGCGGTCGCTGACCGAAGCCTCGGCCGATCTCGGCGCCAAGCCATCCCAGACCTTCCGGACCGTGATCCTGCCGCTGGCCTTCCCCGGCGTGGCCGCCGGGTCGATCTTCACCTTCTCGCTGACCCTGGGCGACTACATCATCCCCGGCATCATCGGCTCCTCCCGTCCCTTCATCGGCCAGGTGGTGCTGCAGTTGCAAGGCACCGCCGGCAACGTGCCGCTGGCCGCCGCCTTCACCGTGGTGCCGATCCTGATCATGGCGATCTACCTGACAGCGGCGAAACGCCTGGGGGCCTTCGATGCGCTCTGACGGCAAAGTGACCGCAGGAACGGGCGCGCCGCTGGGCCTGCGCCTGATGGCGCTCGGCGGCATCCTGTTCCTGCATGTGCCGCTGCTGTTCATCCTGCTCTATGCCTTCTCCAGCGACGAGAAGACCTTCCAGTTCCCGCCACCCGGCCTGACGCTGCAATGGTTTGCCGTCGCCTGGCTGGACCGGCCGGACATCTGGGCGGCGCTGTGGCTGTCGGTGAAAGTCGCGGCGATGGCGACGCTGCTGGCGATCGTGCTGGGCACCTGCGCCGCCGCCGCAGTGTGGCGGAGCAAGTTCTTCGGGCGCGAGTCGCTGTCGCTGTTGATCATCCTGCCGATCGCCCTGCCCGGCATCATCACCGGCATCGCCCTGCGGTCGGCCTATTCGCTGATGGAGATCCCGTTCAGCTTCTGGACCATCGTCATCGGCCACGCCACCTTCTGCATCGTCGTCGTCTACAACAACGTGCTGGCCCGGTTCCGCCGCACCTCCGGCTCGCTGATCGAGGCGTCGATGGATCTTGGCGCCGACGGGTTCCAGACCTTCCGTCATGTGGTGCTGCCGAACATCGCCACTGCGCTGCTGGCCGGCGGCATGCTGGCCTTCGCGCTCAGCTTCGACGAGGTCATCGTCACCACCTTCACCGCCGGCCAGCAGCAGACCCTGCCGATCTGGATGCTGTCCGAGCTGATCAAGCCGCGGCAGCGGCCGGTGACCAATGTCGTCGCCATCATCGTCATCGTCGTCACCTTCCTGCCGATCCTCGGCGCCTATTACCTGACCCGCGACACCCACGACTTCTCCGGCTCCGGCAAGTGAGCGCGGAGCGCCCTCAGGGAGACATTCCATGGACATCGAGCTTCTGATCGACGGCGCCCTGGCGAAGGGCGAAGGCCCGGCCGAACGGGTGCTGAACCCGGCGACCGGCAAGCTGATCGTCGAGGTGCCGGAGGCATCCCAGGCCCAGCTCAACGCCGCGGTCACCGCCGCCGCCCGCGCCTTCGAAACCTGGTCGCTGACCACGCCGGCCCAGCGCGCCGGGCACTTGCTGAAGCTGGCCGATGCGATCGAGCGCGAGGCCGAGGCCTTCGCCCGGCTGGAATCGCTGAACTGCGGCAAGCCCTATGCCCGGGTGCTGGAAGACGAGCTGCCGGCGATCATCGACACCTTCCGCTTCTTCGCCGGGGCGACGCGCTGCCTGACCGGCTCGGCCGCTGGCGAATATGTCGCCAACCACACCAGCATGATCCGGCGCGACCCGATCGGCGTGGTCGGCTCGATCGCGCCCTGGAACTACCCGCTGATGATGCTGGCCTGGAAGATCGCCCCGGCCCTGGCCGCCGGCAACACGGTGGTGATGAAGCCGTCGGAGCAGACGCCGCTGACCGCGCTGAAGCTGGCCCATACCCTGGGCGAGATCTTCCCGAAGGGCGTGATCAACATCGTCACCGGCCGCGGCGAGACCGTCGGCTCGGCCCTGACCGCCCATCCGCAGGTACGGATGGTGTCGCTGACCGGCGACATCGCCACCGGCCAGAAGGTGCTGCAGGCGGCGGTGAAGAACCTGAAGCGCACCCATCTCGAGCTCGGCGGCAAGGCGCCTGTGCTGGTGTTCGACGACGCCGATATCGACGCCGTGGTGGCGGGCGTGCGCGCCGGCGGCTTCTACAATGCCGGGCAGGACTGCACCGCCGCCTGCCGGATCTATGCCGGGCCGAAGATCTATGACCGGCTGGTGGCCGACCTGGCCGGCGCCGTCGCCAGCCTGAAATACGGCTCGCCCGACGACGCGGCGACGGAGCTGGGGCCGCTGATCAGCGAGCGCCAGCGCGACCGGGTTGCCAGCTTCGTCGAGCGCGCCGCGGCGCAGAAGCATACCGAGATCGTCACCGGCGGCGGCAAGGCCGAGGGCAGCGGCTACTTCTTCAAGCCGACCCTGGTGGCCGGCGCGTTGCAGACCGACGAGATCGTGCGCAAAGAGGTGTTCGGGCCGGTGGTCTCGGTCACCCGCTTCGACGACCCGGATGCCGCCATCGCCTGGGCCAATGACAGCGACTACGGCCTCGCCTCCTCGGTCTGGACGTCGAATGTGAAGACGGCGCTGAAGACCTCGGCCCGGCTGCAGTACGGCTGCGTCTGGGTAAACGCGCATTTCACCCTGACCACCGAGATGCCGCATGGCGGGCTGAAGATGTCCGGCTACGGCAAGGACATGTCGATGTATGGGCTGGAGGACTACACCGTCGTCCGGCACGTGATGCTGAACTTCAGCTGAGCAGCTTCAGCTTCCTTTCACCGTCATGGCGAGGAGGCGAAGCCGACGTGGCCATCCGGGGCCGGTGCGAACGGCCCTGGATGGCCACGCCCCTCCGGGGCTCGCCATGACGGGTTAATGTCTCGAGCCGTCGGTACTACACCACCGCCACCCGGATCTCGCCGACGCCGTCGACGTGGCCGACCATCTCGTCGCCGCGGACCACCGCCCCGACCCCGGCGGGCGTGCCGGAGAAGATCAGGTCGCCCGGTCGCAGCTCGAACAGGCCGGAGAGGTAGGAGATCATCTCCGGCACCTTCCAGATCATCTGGTTCAGGTCGCCCTCCTGCCGCCGCTGGCCGTTGACGTCGAGCCAGACCGTGCCGGCGGCGGGATGGCCGATCTCCGCGACCGTCCGAATCGGGCCGCAGGGCGCCGAATGCTCGAACGCCTTGCCGACCTCCCAGGGCCGGCCGAGCTTCTTGGCCTCGCCCTGCAGGTCGCGCCGGGTCATGTCGAGCCCGACGGCATAGCCGTAGACATGATCGAGCGCGCGCTCGAGCGGGATGTCGCGGCCGCCCGACTTGAGCGCCACCACCAGCTCGACCTCGTGATGCACGTCGGAGGTCGCCGGCGGATAGGGGAAGCGGCCGTCGGTGCGCAGGTTGGACGGGTTCTTCTGGAAGAAGAACGGCGGCTCGCGGTCCGGGTCGTGCCCCATCTCGACCGCATGCGCCGCGTAGTTGCGGCCGACGCAGTAGACGCGATGCACCGGGAACAGCTGGCCGGTGCCGAGCACAGGCAGCGCCGGGACGGGTGGCGGCGTGATGACGAATTCCGCGGTGTCGGCGGCGGTCCCGGACGTGGCCAGGGTCATGACTGTCGTACTCCTGCGTAATAGGCGATGCGGTGCTCGAGCCGGGACACCAGCCCGGAGAGGAGAAGCGCGAAGGCGAAGAGGACCAGGGTCAGGGCCCAGAACTCGGCCATCAGGAAGTTGCGGGAATAGAGCTCGAACAGCGCGCCGAAGCCGATGATCGAGACCAGCAACTGCCCGACCACCACGCCCTTGACGCCGCGGATCAGCCCGACCCGGATGCCGGCCAGGATCTCCGGCAGCGCGGCCAGCAGCAGGATCCGGCTGGCGGTCTGCCAGCGCGTGGCACCGAAGGAATGCGCCATCTCCACCAGCGACGGCGGCACGTGCCGGATGCCGGCGCGGGTGTCCAGCGCGATGATCCAGACGGCGAACAGGAAGACCGTGACCACGACGGTCGCGGTGCCCATGCCGAACAGCAGCATGATCACCGGCACCAGCGCCGACAGCGGCGCGCTGACGAACAGGTTGACCCACATGCCGGCGAATTGGTCGACCGCGGTGAAGCGCCCCATCAGCGCGCCGAGCGGCACGCCGACGGCGATGGCCAGCGCCATGCCGAGGACGAAGCTGAGGACCGTGATCACGGCGGCGTCGAGGAAGCTTTGCGTTGGCACCACGGTGAACAGCGCCGCGACGACCTCAGAGAAGGGCGGGAACAGCAGGACGAGGCCGAGCCGGCCCACGACCTCCCAGGCCAGGGCCCAGAGCAGCAGCGACGCCATCATCGGGATGCGGTGGCCGAGGACGGTCATGGCGCCCTACTCCACATAGCGCCGCAGGCCGCGCCAGATGTCCTCGACCGTGTCGATATAGACGGGGTCGCGGCGGATCTCGTCGGGCGTGCCCTGGCGCGGGATCTCCGGCACCACGATCTCCGACACCCGGCCGGGGCGCGGCGACAGCAGGACGATGCGGTCGGAGAGGTAGACCGCCTCCTCGATCGAATGGGTGACGACGATGAAGGTCTTGCGCTCCTCGCGGCACAGCGCCAGCAGATCCTCCTGGAACTTGCGCCTTGTCTGTTCGTCGACGGCGCTGAACGGCTCGTCCATCAGCAGCACCTCGGCATCGACCGCCAGCGCCCGGGCCAGGCCGACGCGCTGGCGCATGCCGCCCGACAGCTGGTGCGGGTAGCGGTGCTCGAAGCCGGCCAGGCCAACCCGGGCGATATGGCGGCGGGCCGTCTCCTCGCGCTGGTCCCGGGCCACGCCCTTCAGCTCCAGGCCGAAGGCGACGTTGCGCAGCACCGTGGCCCAGGGCATCAGGGCGAAGTCCTGGAACACGAAGGCGCGATCCGGACCCGGCCCGGCGACGGTGTGGCCGCGGACCAGAACCTCGCCGGCAGTCGGCTGCATCAGCCCGGCGATGATCTTCAGCAGTGTGGTCTTGCCGCAGCCGGACGGGCCCAGCAGGCTGGTCAGCTCGCCGGCGCGGAAGGCCAGGGAGACGCCGTCCAGGGCCACGACCTGGGTGCCGTAGCGCTTGACGATGCCGCGGACCTCGACCGCGGGCTCGGCCGGCTCGACTTCTACATGATTCCGGGGCAACGGCATGGCGGCGCTGCTCTTGCTCATGGCTGTCCTCGCTTTTCCGGCCGGAACAGGGCGACCTCGAGCCGCTGCAGCGCCCCCACGGTCACCGCGGCGAAGAGGATGATGGAGGCGATGGTGGCGTACATCTCCGGATAGTCGGCGACCGAGCGGTGATAGGTGATCAGGTCGCCGATGCCGGTTGGGGTGATCAGCAGCTCGGCCAGCACCACGCCGATGAAGCCGGCCGAGATTCCGAGCCTGAGGCCGGCAAAGATCATCGGGCTGGCGTCCGGGATCACGATCTTGCGCACGACCTGCCGCCGGGTGGCCATGAAGGACCGGGCCATGTCGACCAGCGACGGCCCGACATGGCGCACCGCCTGATAGCTGTTCAGCACGATCACCGGCAGGGCCAGCATGACCACGGCGATGACCTTGGCGGTCAGGCCGATGCCGTAGACGAAGGTGGTTAGCGGGATCAGCGCCGCCATCGGCGCCGCCTGCATGACGATGAAGATCGGCGCTCCGGCCCATTCCGCGCTGCGGTTCAGCCCCATGGCGACGCCGCAGCCGATCCCGGCGACGGCGGAGATGACGAGGCCCAGCAGCAGCGGCTGCAGCGTGTCGAGATAGGCCGTCGCCAGGCTGCCATCCGCCAGCAGCCGCCAGAAGGCCGCGGCGGTGGCGCTGAAGGATGGCAGCGCGTAATTGACCGGGATCCGGCCCGCGATCTCCCACCCGCCGCACAGCACGACGATCGAGGCGAGACGCCAGAACAGCGGGTCGGCGGCCAGGGCGGCGAGGACGCTGCCTCGCCGCCCGGCATCGGCGACGACCGTCACTTCCGGCCGACCTTGTCCAGCGCCTTGTTCACCGGCGCGAAGGTCCAGAAATCCTCGACCTTGAGCGTGGCCGGGTCGCCCTGCAGCTGGCCGGCCACGGCGTAGAAGGCGAAGTCGTCCTTCACCGCCGCCTCGTCGCCGCCGTTCAGCGGATACATGCCGGCGGCGACGGAGTCCTGGTAGAAGGGCACGATCTCGGGCTCGAGCTCGGCCGGCAGATCGGCCAGCAGCTTGTGGGTCTTGCGCAGGTCGCCGATGCTGGCCGGGTTGGCGGCGATCTCGCGCCAGGTGTTCAGCAGCTCCTCGGCCAGGATGCCGGCGGCCTCGGCATTGCTTTCCAGGAACTCGGTGTTGGCGAACAGCGCCTCGTCGGTGGCCTGGACATCGCCGACCTCGAGCAGCTTGAACTTGCCGCCGCCCTTCTCCTGCAACAGGCGCCAGCCGGCGGAATCGACGATCGTGGCCTTCACGGCGCCCTGCAGCAGGGCCCCGGTGCGGACCTCCGACCCCGGCACGTAGCTGACCTTGCCGTATTTGATGCCGTTGCGCTGGGCCATCAGCATCATGATCGCCTCGGTGCCGGAGCCGCGGGAATGCACGGCCACCTCCTGGCCGTCCAGGTCCTTCCAGTCCTGGTAGAACTCGGTGTTCACCACCGGGTAGAAGCGCAGCGTGCTCATCTGGAAGAACAGGCGGATCGGCGCCCCGACCTTCTGCAGCAGCGCATAGGGCGTGCCGACGCCGATATCGGCCTGGCCGCTGACCACGGCCTGGGCGGCGATGTCCTCGGATTTGAAGAAGGTCAGCTCGACCGGAACGCCGCGGGCGCGGGTCCGCTCGATCGCGATCAGGAAGTTCAGACTCTCGACCGACGGGATGTCGCCGAAGGCGATGCGGACCGGGTCCGCCGCCCTGGCGGACAGTGGCAGCGCCAGCAGCAGGGCGAACAGCAGACCGGCGGTGCGCCGGGTGAATCGGGTGGCAAGGCACGGCATGGCTCTCTCCTCCCTTGCATCGGCGGGCTTGCGTGCCCGCGCTTTGACCAATGTCAGGATTATTCTTTAACCAATTAAATATTGGTTATCAAGTCGAGGATATCCGGTCAATCCTCGACTTGACCGGATCGGCCAAAATTCGGTAAGCCTGAACCAATATGGAAATTGGTTTGACCATGTCGCTCGACCACGATCAGGACCAGGGGGCCCTCACCCAGCTCCGCGCCTATCTCGCCCAGCAGGCCCTGCCTTCGGACGGCAGGCTGCCGCCGGAGCGCGAGTTGTGCGAGACGCTCGGCCTGTCTCGCGGCGAGCTGCGCAAGGGCCTGGCGGCGCTGGAGGCCGAGGGCCAGATCTGGCGCCATGTCGGCAAGGGCACCTTCCTGGGGTCGCGGCCGATCGAGGAGGTCGACGACGCTGCCGCGATCGCGTCGCGCACCTCTCCCGCAGCGGTGATGAGGGCGCGGCTGCTGGTCGAGCCGCAGATCGCGCAGGAGGCGGCGCTGCACGCCTCGGCCGAGGACCTGCGCAAGCTGCGCCTGGTTATCGCCAAGACCCGCACGGCGGAAAGCTGGCGGCAATACGAGACGCTGGACAACCAGCTGCACCGCCTGATCGCCGAGGCGACCCGGAACACCGTGCTGGTGGCGCTGTTCGACCTGCTGAACACGGTGCGGCGGACCGTGGTCTGGGGCCGGCTGCGCGCCGACATCCCGCGGCCGCCGGCCGACCATCACAGCTTCGCCGAGCACGACGCCATCGTCGACGCCATTGCCGAGCGCGACCTGGAGGCGGCGGGACGGGCGATGCGCCGACACCTGCGCTCGGTCGAGCGCAAGCTGATCGAGGCGCATCACGACGATTGAACGGCTGGCGCAGGCTGCTAGGGTCCGCGCCATGTCCCAATCCATCTCCATCATCGGCGGCGGCCCCGCCGGGCTGATCGCGGCGCAGCGCCTGGCAGAGGCCGGGCGGCGCGTCACTGTCTACGACCGCATGCCGACGGTCGGCCGCAAGTTCCTGATGGCCGGGCGCGGCGGGCTGAATCTGACCCATTCCGAGCCGCTCGACCGCTTCGTCACCCGCTACGGCGCGGCGCAGGGCTGGATCGAGCCGCTGATCCGCGCCTTCGCCCCCGACGACCTGCAGGCCTGGAGCCACAACCTCGGCGTCCCGACCTTCGTCGGCTCCAGCGGCCGGGTGTTCCCGCAGAGCCTGAAGGCCTCTCCCCTGCTCCGCGCCTGGCTGGGCCGGCTGGCGCAGCTGGGCGTCGAGATCCATACGCGGCACGACTGGATCGGATTGACCGACGATCGCCGCCCGATGCTCCGGGGGCCGGAGGGCGAATTCGAGGCCCAGGCCGACGCCACCATCCTGGCGCTGGGCGGCGCCAGCTGGCCGCGGCTGGGCGGCGATGGTGGCTGGGCACCAATCCTGGCGACGCGCGGCGTCGACATCGCCCCGCTGCTTCCGGCCAATGCCGGCGTCGAGATCGCCTGGTCGCCGCATCTGCGCGACCGCTTCGCCGGCGCGCCCTTGAAGCGCATCGCCCTGACCTTCGCCGGGCGCACCGTGCGCGGCGAGGCGCTGATCGCTGCCACCGGCCTGGAGGGCGGCGCCGTCTACGCCCTCGGGCCCGGGCTGCGCGAGGCGATCGCGCGGGACGGCGGCGCGATGCTGACGCTCGACTTGCGGCCGGACATGAAGACGGCGGAGATTGCCGACCGGCTGGATCGCACCGGCAGCAGCGACAGCGCCCCGAACCGGCTGCGCCGGGCCCTGTCGCTGACCGGCCCGGCCTACTCCCTGCTGCGCGAGGGTTTTCCGCCCGAGGCTTTGGCGGCGCCCGAGGCCCTGGCCGCCGCGATCAAGGCGATCCCGCTGCGCATCACCGGCCTGCGGCCGCTCGACCGCGCCATCTCCACCGCTGGCGGCATCCGCCTCGACGCCCTGACACCGTCGCTGGAGCTGAAGGCCCTGCCCGGCGTCTCCGCTTGCGGCGAGATGCTGGACTGGGAGGCGCCGACCGGCGGCTACCTGCTGCAGGGCTGCTTCGCCACCGGCGTCGCCGCCGCCCGCGGGCTGCTCGGCCACGCCTGAGCCCCTCGACAGAAGCGCCGCCGCCTCTCTACCGTGGCGCTCAGAAGCCCGTGGGAGACAGCGCCATGACCGTCCTGACCGAAACCAAGGGGCCGGTCTTCACCATCCGGCTGGACCGGCCGGAGAAGAAGAACGCGATCAGCCTCGCCATGTACGAGGCGCTGACCGCGGCGCTGAAGGCGGCGGCCGAGGATCCGGCGGTGCGTGTGGCCGTGATCCGGGGCGGCGACGATTTCTCCGCCGGCAACGACATCGCCGATTTCCTGGCCGGCGGCGGCGAGGCCGGGCTGACTCCGATCGTCGACTTCCTCGACGCCCTGTCCGCCTTCCCGAAACCGTTGGTGGCCGGGGTGCGCGGCGCCGCGATCGGCATCGGCACCACCCTGCTGCTGCATTGCGACGTGGTGCTGGCGACACCCTCGGCGCGCTTCGCCCTGCCCTTCGTCCAGCTGGGCCTGGTGCCGGAGGCCGCCTCCTCCCTCCTCCTCCCCGCCGCGCTGGGCCGGCTGAAGGCGTCGTGGTGGCTGCTGACCGGCGAGGGCTTCGACGCCGAGGCTGCCCGCGACGCCGGTCTGATCACCCGGCTGATCGCCGAGACCACGCTGGAGATGGAGCTCGACGCCGTCGCGGCGCGCCTGGCCGCCCTGCCGCCCGCCGCGCTCCGGCGGACCAAGGCGCTGCTGCGGGAGCCGCAGGAAGCCGCGGTGCGCGAGGCGATGACCCGCGAGGTCGAGGCCTTCGCCGCGCAGCTGAAATCCGCCGAGGCTAAGGAGGCCTTCACCGCCTTCCTGGAAAAGCGGAAGCCGGATTTCAGCCGGTTCGAGTAGCGGGTTGGCCGGGTCCGCCAACAGCGAACCCGGCCGATAACCTCACAGCAGCCCGCGCTTCACCAGGCTGGCCATCAGCGCCCGGGCGCCGAAGGTCCAGGGCGCGATCTTGTCGCTGTGGTTCACCCGGTTGACCAGCGTCCCCAGGCTCGGGGTCGAGATGGTGACGATGTCGCCGAGCTTGTGGGTGAAGCCCATGCCCGGCGCGTCGCGGTCGTCGGTCGGCGCGAACATGGTGCCGAGGAACAGCACCGCCCCGTCCGGATATTGGTGGTTCGGGCCCAGCAACTGGCCGGCGAGGTCGAGCGGGTCGCGGCTGATCTTCGAGATCGAGCTGTGGCCCTTGAGCGTGTAGCCCTCCGGCCCGTGCACCGCCATCGCCAGGTCGGCCTTGCGGATGTCGTCGATGCCGAAGCCGGCGTCGAACAGCCGGATGAAGGGGCCGATGGCGCTGGAGGCGTTGTTGTCCTTGGCCTTGCCGAGCAGAAGCGCGCTGCGGCCCTCGAGGTCGCGCAGGTTGACGTCGTTGCCGAGCGTGGCACCGACGACCTTGCCGCTCGGCGCCACCACCAGCACGATCTCGGGCTCCGGGTTGTTCCAGGTTGAGATCGGCAGGATGCCGATCTCGGCGCCGAGGCCGACCGAGGACATCGGCTGGCTCTTGGTGAAGATCTCGGCATCCGGGCCGATGCCGACCTCGAGGTACTGCGACCAGGCGTTCTGCGACAGCAGCACGTCCTTGATCCGCTGCGCCTCGGCTGAGCCGGGCTTAATCGCGGCGAGGTCGTCGCCGATGATCGAGACGATGCGCTGGCGGATGGCGTCGGCCTTGGTGGCGTCGCCGCGCGCCTGCTCCTCGATCACCCGCTCCAGCATCGAGGCGACGAAGGTGACGCCCGCCGCCTTCACCGCCTGCAGGTCGATCGGCGCCAACGGCCAGGGCTTGGAGGCGTCGCGCGTGGTCTCGTCGGCATTGGCCAGCAGGTCGGCGATGCTGCCGATCACCGGGCCGTCGGCCTTGGCCAGCGCGGCCGGGTCGGCGGCCGAGATCAGGTCGGCGATGGTCGGCGCGGACTTGGTGATGTCGATCACCTGGCCGCCGCGCAGCGCCACCACCGCCGGCCCCTCGACCTGCGGCAGCCAGACCCGGCCGACCAGCGTGGCGCGGTCGGCATCCGCCGGCAGGCAGGCCGCGACCGAGATGTAGTCCTTCATGAGTGTCCCTTCCCGCTCACACCATTGTCATCACCGGGCTTGACCCGGTGATCCAGAGTCTCTCGAAGACCGGTCCGGCGTCCCCTGGATGCCCGGGTCAAGCCCGGGCATGACAAGAGGGGAACAGCCGTCTCCAGCAGCGTCCCGTCACATCACAGCGCCGATCTGCCAGGGCACGAATTCGTTGTCGCCGAAGCCCTGGGCCTCGCTCTTGGTCTGGGCGCCCGAGGCGACCGCCAGGAACATCTCGAAGATGCGGCGGCCGGCCTGCTCGATCGACTCGTCGCCGTCGATGATGGTGCCGCAGTTGATGTCCATGTCCTCCTCCATGTGCCGGTACATGGTGGAGTTGGTGGCGACCTTGATGCAGGGCGCCGGCTTGAAGCCGGAGACCGAGCCGCGGCCGGTGGTGAAGCAGACGATCTGCGCCCCGCCCGCCACCTGGCCGGTGGCCGAGGCCGGGTCGTAGCCGGGCGTGTCCATGAAGACGAAGCCCTTGGCCGTCATCTGCTCGGCGTATTTGTAGACCTCGACCAGGTTGGTGGTGCCGCCCTTGGCCGCGGCGCCCAGCGACTTCTCCAGGATCGTGGTCAGGCCGCCGCGCTTGTTGCCGGGCGACGGGTTGTTGTTCATCTCGCCGCCGTTGCGAGCGGTGTAGCCCTCCCACCACTTGATCCGGGCGATCAGCTTCTCGCCGACCTGGCGGTTGACCGCGCGCCGGGTCAGCAGGTGCTCGGCGCCGTAGATTTCCGGCGTCTCCGACAGCACGGCGCTGCCGCCATGGCGGACCAGCAGGTCGACCGCGGCGCCCAGCGCCGGGTTGGCCGAGATGCCGGAATAGCCGTCCGACCCGCCGCATTGCAGCGCCACCATCAGCTCGCTGGCCGGCACGGTCTCGCGCCGCGCCTTGTCCGCCTCCGGCAGCATCTCCATCACCCTGGCGATGCAGTGGTCGACCGTCTTGCGGGTGCCGCCGAGATTCTGGATGTTCATGGTCTGGAACAGCGGTCCGCGCTCGATCTGGTAGGCGTCGAGCAGGAAGTCGATCTGGTTGACCTCGCAGCCCAGCCCGATCATCAGCACCCCGGCGAAGTTCGGGTTGCGGGCATAGCCCCACAGCGTGCGCTGCAGGTTGTCGTAGCCTTCGCCCGAATCCGCCATGCCGCAGCCGGTGGAATGGGTGATCGCCACCACGCCGTCGACATTCGGGAACTGCTCCAGCACACCGGAGCGCTCGAAATGCGCCGCGATCATCCGGCTGGTGGTGGCCGAGCAGTTCACCGAGGACAGGATGCCGATGTAGTTGCGGGTGCCGACCTTGCCGTTGGCGCGGCGGTAGCCCTGGAAGGTCGCGCGCTCCGCCTCGGGCAGCATGTCGGTCGGCTTGGCGTCGGCGCAGAAGGCGTAGTCGCGCTCGAAATCGCCCATGGCGCAATTCTGGACATGGACGTGCTCGCCGGTGCCGATCGCCTCGGTGGCGAAGCCGATGATCTGGTTGTATCGGCGGATCGGCTCGCCCTGCGCGATCGGGCGGGTCGCCATCTTGTGGCCGGCGGGGATGTGGCCGGCGGTGGTCACCCCCTCCTCCGGGATCGGCGTGCCCGGCGTGATGTCGGCGCGGGCGAGAACGACGTTGTCGTCGCGGTTCAGGCGGATGAAGAGGCTGGGGCTGGGCATCGGATTTGCACGCGTTCTTGGGCTTGCCTGGCGGATCTTGGGCGGCCGTTACCTTACGTCGGACTTTTGGGCCGCGCCATCCTCCTGAAGAGATGGGAACGACGCCGGTCGGAGGGGATAGCTCGTCCTCTCCGGAAGATCGATGCGGGACGCGTCGGCGCATTCCGTCTGATGAATTGACGATGGAAGAGGATTCAGCGCAACATCATACCCGAAGAAATGTCGGACGAGTTTGAATCGTTCGCGGGCACAGACCCATTTCAGGGAGGACCATATGCTGCTTAACCGTTTCGCCGCGGTCGCCGCGGCTGTCATTCTCTCCACCACGGCCCTGACCGCACCCGCTCTCGCGGCTCCGAAGACGGTGGACGGGCCGGGCTATCTGCCCGAATGCTTCGCGCCCTGGGCCAAGGATACCAAGTTCTTCAAATGGGACGCCCATCAGGGGCCGTTCCGCATCGCCCTGGTCAACGGCTTCGTCGGCAACATCTGGCGCATCCAGATGATCCAGACCGCCAAGGCCTATGCCGCCCTGCCGGACGTCGCCAAGGACCTCAAGGAGTTCAAGGTCGTCTCCACCGGCACCGACGCCGCGGCGCAGCTGGGCGCGATCGAGGACTTCATCAACCAGGGCTTCGACGCCATCGTCACCATCGCGGTCAGCCCGACCGGCTTCGACCGGGTGATCAAGCTGGCCAACCGCAAGAACGTCGTGCTGGTCCCGTTCGACAACGTCCTCGACACCAAGGAGGTGATGGAGATCAACGAGGACCAGTGGGAAATGGGGGTGATGTCGGCCAAGTTCCTGATGGAGCACATCCCCAACGGCGGCAAGATCCTCGAGGTGCGCGGCCTGCCCGGCAACTCGGTCGACCGCGACCGGCACGAGGGGTTCCAGAAGACGATGAAGGAGGCCGGCAAGCCCTTCGACATCGTCGAGGTCGTCGGCAACTGGGCGCCGGGCGATTCGCAGAAGGCCACGGCCGACGCGCTCGCCGTGCACGGTCATTTCGACGGCATCTTCACCCAGGGCGGGTCGAACGGCACGGTGCAGGCGCTGATCGATGCCAAGCACCCCTTCGTGCCGATGGCCGGCGAGGGTGAGAACCTGTTCCGCCAGCAGATCATGAAGTACCAGGACCAGGGGCTGAAGGGCCTGTCCTACGGCCAGTCGCCCGCCCTGGTCGCGATCGCGATGAAGGCGGCGATCGCCGCGCTGAAGGGCGAGACGATGCCGCAGATGGTGTCGATCCCGATCCCGGTCGCGGACTACAAGACCCTGAAGGACGGCGAGAACTACTGGTCGGAGCTGACGGTCGACTTCTTCGCGCCGAACGCGTTCGAACCCTGCGGCATCACCTTCACGGCGCCGCAAATCATGGCCCAGAGCGCCGAGAACAAGTAAGCGCGGTGGCGTCGGACATGACGGCCGGCGCCGACACGCCGCCGCTGGTGCGCCTGACCGGGGTCAGCAAGCACTACGGCGGCGTGCACGCGCTGCGCGAGGTGGAGTTCGCGGCCCGGGCCGGGTCGATCCACGGAGTCCTCGGCGAGAACGGGGCCGGCAAGAGCACGCTGATCAAGATCATCGCCGGGGTGGTGCAGCCCAGCGCCGGCGAGATGCTGATCGACGACCGCCCGGCCAGCTTCGCCTCGCCCCAGGCGGCGAACGCGGCCGGCGTGGTCTGCGTGTTCCAGGAGCTGTCGCTGCTGCCGGACCTGTCGGTGGCGGACAACATCTGCATCACCCGGCCGCCCCGGCGCCTGGGCCTGATCGACGGCCAAGCCCAACGGCGACGGGCGGAGGAGCTGCTGGCGCGGATCGGCTGCTCCGACATCGACCCGCGGCTGCCGGTCAAGGCCCTGCCCCTGTCGCGCCGGCAGATGGTCGAGATCGCCAAGGCGCTGGGACGCGACCCGCGCCTCTTGATCCTCGACGAGGCGACCTCGGCCCTGACCGCGGCGGATGTGGAGAAGGTCTATGCCCTGCTGCACCGGCTGCGCCGCGAGGGGATGGGGATCCTCTACATTTCCCACCGCATGCCGGAGATCAAGGCGCTGTGCGACACCTGCTCGGTGTTCCGCAACGGCCGGCACATCGACACCTTCCCCTCCGGCGCGCGCAGCGACGACGAGGTGGTGCGGATGCTGATCGGCCGCGAGATCCACAACGTCTATCCGCCGAAACCGGTCCGGACCGAGCCGCCGAAGCCGGTGCTGGAGACCCGCGGGCTGCGTTGGGGCCAGCGCCTGGCCGACATCTCCCTGACCGTCGGCCGCGGCGAGATCGTCGGCCTCGGCGGGCTGGACGGCCAGGGCCAGCGCGAGCTGCTGCTGGCCCTGTTCGGCGTGCTGCGCGGGGTCGAGGGCAGCGTGCTGGTCGACGGCCGGCCGGTGCGGATCGGCAGCCCGAGCAAGGCCAAGAGCGCCGGCATCCGCATGGCGCTGATCCCCGAGGATCGCAAGACCGAGGGGCTGCTGCTGCCGATGTCGGTGGGCGAGAACATCACCCTGGCGGCGCTGGGCGGCATGACCCGGGGCGGCGTCATCGACCGCAAGCGCGAGGCCGACAGCATCGCGCGCATGGTCGAGGCGCTGCGGATCAAGATCGGCTCCGCCGACGCCGCGGTCGGCACCCTGTCCGGCGGCAATCAGCAGAAGGTGGCGATCGCCAGATGGCTGCTGACCGAGGCCCGCATCGTCCTGCTGAACGACCCCACGCGGGGCATCGATGTCGGCACCAAGCAGGAGATCTACCAGCTGCTGCACGACCTCGCCGCCGCCGGCACCTCGATCCTGTTCTACTCCACCGACTATGACGAGCTGATCGGCTGCTGCGACCGGGTGCTGATCCTGTATGGCGGGCGGGTGATCCGGACACTGGAGGGCGAGGCGATCACCGAGACCAACATCGTGGCCAGCGCCCTGAACCTCGAAACCAACGGCCAGGCGGCGGAGGCGGTGCCGGCATGACCACCCTCCTCCGCATGTCCCGCCAGGGCGGCCTGCTGATCGCCATCGCCCTGTTCGTCCTGTTCTACGGCCTCTACTCCTACCAGCATCCGCGCGGCGGCAGTGCCGACCTGATCGTCCAGAACGCCAACGAGACCTTCACCCTGGCGCTTGTGGCGATGGCCCAGACCGTGCCGGTGCTGCTGGGCGGGCTCGACCTCTCCGTCGGCCCGCTGATGACGATGGTGAACTGCCTCGCCTCGCATCTCCTGACCGGCAGCGGCTGGGACCTGGCCTTCGGCATCGTGCTGTGCCTTTGCGCCGGCCTCTTGGCCGGCTTCATCAACGGCGCCCTGGTCGTCTACGGCCGGATCCAGCCGATCATCGCCACGCTGGCGACCGGGGCGGTGCTGATCGGCATCGCCCTGTTCCTGCGCCCGACCCCGGGCGGCGCGGTCGACAGCGACCTGTCCTGGGCCGCCACCAACACGCTGTTCGACGTGGCCGACACCTATGGCTGGTGGGGCGGCGACCTGCCCGGCTGGTTCGTGGCGATCCAGGCCATCCCGGTGCCGATCATCCTGATCGTGCTGGTGGTGCTGCTGGTCTGGCTGCCGTTCAAGAACTCGGTGACCGGGCGCGGCTGCTACGCCATCGGCTCGTCCGAGCAGGCGGCCTTCATGTCCGGCGTCGCCATCGACCGGTCGAAGCTGGCGGCCTTCACCCTGGCCGGGCTGTTCGCCGCGATCGCCGGGATCTACCTGGCGCTGCAGACCGGCAGCGGCAACGCCGACATGCCGATGGCCGGCGGCTACACCCTCAACTCGATCGCCGCGGTGGTGATCGGCGGCACCTCGCTGTTCGGCGGATCGGGCGGAGCCGTCGCCTCGATCATCGGCGTCATGGTGCTGCGCGCCATCTCCTTCTGCTTCCGCGTGGTGCCGGAGGACAGCATCGTCGGCTTCCTGGCCAACCCGCTGCTGCAGCCGCTGTTCGAGGGCATCATCCTGCTGGCCGCGGTCTCGCTGGGCGCCGCCCGGGTGTTCACGGTCAAGAACCGCCTGCAGCTGTTCGGGTAGCGGAGGACCGATGCAAGCCTATCTTCGCTCCATCGACCGGCCGATCCTGGTGGCCTGCGGCTTCGTCATCCTGATCCTGGCGGCGGGCACCGCCTACACTGCGATCACCCAGGGCACGGCCACCTTCCTGTCGCCGGCCTATCTGCTGCAGCAACTCAAGGTCGCCTCCTTCCTCGGCGTCGTCGCCGCCGGGATGATGCTGGTGATCCTGATGGGACATATCGACCTGTCGGTGCCCTGGACCGTCGCCGCCTCGGCGATGCTGGCGACCGCGGTCGGCGGGCCCGAGGCGATCCCGGTCGGCCTCGCCATCGGCGCGCTGGTCGGACTGTTCAACGGGCTCGGCGTCGCCTTCCTGCGCGTGCCGTCGATGATCTTCACCCTCGGCGTCAACACCGTGCTGCGCGGGCTGATGGTGATGCTGACCGGCGGCTTCTCGCCGACCACCATGGCCACCCCGCCGATGCAGTTCCTGGCCAAAGCCGAGCTGCTGGGCATCCCGATGGCGGTGTTCGTCTGGGCCCTGCTGTCGGTCGGCATCGTCTTCCTGCTGACCCGCACGCCGATGGGCCGCTACATCTACGCCATCGGCAACAAGGAGGCCGCGGCCTATCTGTCCGGCGTCAACACCCGGCTGGTGATCCTCGGCGCCTTTACCCTGTGCGGGCTGTGCTCGGCGATGGCCGGCATCCTGCTCTCCGGTTACTCCAGCAAGGCCTATCAGGCGATGGGCGACCCCTACCTGCTGCCCGCCATCGCGGCGGTGGTGATCGGCGGCACCAACATCCTGGGCGGCCAGGGCCGCTACGCCGGCACCGTGGTCGGCACCATCCTGATCGTGCTGCTGCAGAGCGTGCTGTCGGTGATGCAGATGCCGGAGGCCGGGCGGCAGATCATCTACGGCCTGGTCATCATCCTGATGCTGGTGCTGTACGGGCGCGGCGGCCGGTCGTCGGCCTGAGATTATTGTTTCGTAAGGTTGCGGCGACCCGGATCCGGCGCAACAAATCCTTCATGCGCCGATGAAATGATCCCTGCCCCTCACTCCCTGCCAGAGGTCCGGGATCATGAAGAAGCTCAGTCGACTGCTGACGGCGACCGTTCTCACCGGCGCCGGGTTCATCGGGGCGGGACAGGCCCAGGCCGGTCCCGTCCGCCACATCCTGCTGATCAGCATCGACGGCCTGCATGCCGTCGACCTGGAGAACCTGATCGCCGCCCATCCCGACACGCCGCTCGCCAGCCTGGCGGTCAAGGGCACCCGCTATGTCAACGCCACGACCCCGATCCCGTCCGACTCCTTCCCGGGACTGGTGGCGCAGGTGACCGGCGGCACGCCGCGGTCGACCGGGGTCTATTACGACGATTCCTACGACCGGTCGCTGGCGGCGCCGGGATCGGATTGCTCGGCGGCCGGGACCGAGACGGAGTTCGCGGAGAACATCGACTACGACGACTCGGCCCTCGACGGCGGCGCCGGAAAGCATGGCGGCGTGGCGATCGACCCGGCGAAGCTGCCGCGCGACCCGAAGCAGGGCTGCCAGCCGGTCTATCCGCACAGCTTCCTGCGGGTGAACACGGTGTTCGAGGTGATCCGAAACCATGGCGGCCACACCGCCTGGGCCGACAAGCACCCGGCCTACGACCTGGTCAACGGCCCGTCGGGCAAGGGCGTCGAGGACCTGTACACGCCGGAGATCCAGTCGGTGAAGAACACGGTTCCGGACACCGAGGCGAATGACGACCTGAAGGTCGCGGCCGTGATCAACGAGATCGGCGGCAAGAGCAGCGACGGCGCGCGGGCCGCCGATGTGCCTGCGATCCTGGGCCTGAACTTCCAGGCGGTCAGCGTCGGCCAGAAGCTGGCCGGGGTCGGCTATCTCGACGCCCAGGCGACGCCGAGCCCGGGGCTGGAGGACGCCCTGCTGCACACCAGCCAGTCTGTCGGGCGGATCGTCCAGGCCCTGGCCGACCGGAAGCTGCTCGCCTCCACCCTGGTCATCGTCAGCGCCAAGCACGGCCAGTCGCCGATCCAGCCCGGCCGGACGGTGGGCATCGACGATAACGCCTATGGCCGGATCCTCGGCGACAACCTGGCCTTCGAGATCGCCGATGACGCGACCTACATCTGGCTGAAGGACCAGAGCCGGACGGCGGAAGCGGTCGCGGCGCTGGCGGCGCATCAGGACGAGCTCGGCATCGGCGAGATCTTTGCCGGCCAGGCCCTGGCCGCCCGGTTCGACGATCCGGCGACGGATCCGCGGACGCCCGACATCGCCGTCCAGCCGCGGATCGGCGTCGTCTACAGGAGCGCGAAGAGCACCAAGATCGCCGAGCATGGCGGCGCGAATCCGGACGACGTCAATGTCGCCCTGCTCGTCTCCGGTCCCGGCGTCGGTGCCCGCGTGGTGACGCAGCCGGTGCAGACGGCGGAGATCGCGCCGACGATCCTGACGGCGCTCGGGTTCGATCCGACGGAGCTCGCCGCGGTCCGGCAGGAGGGCACAATGGCCCTGCCGGGGCTCGGCCAGTAGGTTTGATCCGCTCCGCCGAATCATTGACGGCCCTGCGGCGGAGCGCAACACTCCGGCCAGTTATGTCCGATCAATAGGACCGTCCGGGCCAGGCCCGGGCTAAGGGAGGAAACCGGGATGCTCGACCCTTGTTTCGAGGTGCTGGACAAGCGCTTCGCGGGCTATGTCATGGGCAATGTCCATATCGACGTGCTGGCCAGCGACATCGGGTTGCGCTGGTCGGAAGGGCCGGTCTGGTTCGGCGACGGCCGCTATCTCTTGTGGAGCGACATCCCGAACAACCGGATCATGCGCTGGGACGAGACCGACGGCAGCGTCAGCGTCTATCGCAACCCTTCGAACTACACCAACGGCCACACCCGTGACCGCCAGGGCCGCCTGGTGTCCTGCGAGCATGGCGGCCGCCGGGTCAGCCGCACCGAATATGACGGCCGCGTCACCGTCCTGGCCGACAGTTACAATGGCAAGCGCCTGAACTCGCCGAACGACGTGGTGGTGAAGTCGGACGACACGGTGTGGTTCACCGACCCGTCCTACGGCATCCTGTCGGAATATGAGGGCCACCAGTCCGAGCCCGAGCAGGATGGCTGCCACGTCTACCGCTTCGACCCGAAATCGGGGACGCTGCAGGCCATCGCCACCGATTTCGACAAGCCGAACGGCATCGCCTTCTCGCCGGACGAGACGCTGCTCTACGTCGCCGACACCGGCGCCACCCATACCCCGAACGGGCCGAAGCACATCCGCCGTTTCCAGGTGCGCGACGACGGCACGCTGGCCGGCGGCGAGGTCTTCGCCGACTGCACCTTCGGCCTGTTCGACGGCTTCCGCCTGGACCATCACGGCAACATCTGGACCAGCGCCGGCGACGGCGTGCATTGCTACGCCCCGGACGGCGCGCTGATCGGCAAGATCAAGGTGCCGGAGGTGGTGGCCAATGTCTGCTTCGGCGGGGTCAAGAAGAACCGGCTGTTCATCTGCGCCACGACCTCGCTGCGCTCGGTCTATCTGAACACGCGGGGCGTGCAGACTCCCTGACGACCCGCAGGCCATGACCGCCCTGCCGCGGACCGCGGCCGCCCCCGCCGCCGGCATGCTGCTGATGCTGGCGGCGATGGGCAGTTTCACCGCCATGGACACCGTGTCCAAGGTGCTGACCGGCGACTACGACCCGGTCCAGGTGACCTGGGCGCGCTACACCTTCCATGCGCTGCCGATGCTGCTGATCGCCGGCCCGGCCAGCGTCCGGCGGATGGCGGCGACCGGCCGGCCGGCGCTGCAGCTGGCGCGCGCTTTGGCGTTGCTGGCCTCCGCCATGCTCGCCATCCTCGGTTTCAGCCTGATGCCGCTGGCCGACCTGTTCGCGATCAACTTCATCGCGCCGCTGCTGGTGATCGTGCTGTCGGTGCTGTTCCTGGGCGAGCATGTCGGCCCGCATCGCTGGGCCGCGGTGGCGGCAGGCTTCATCGGCATGCTGATCATCGTCTGGCCCAGCGGCGACGGCGTCGGGGTCTTCGGCGGCCTGGTCGCCTTCGGGGCGGCGCTGTTCTGGGCCATCGGCCTGGTCGCGACGCGGCGGCTGGACGGCGAGGATCCCCGCACCACCCTGTTCATCACCGCGCTGGTCGGGACGGTGCTGCTGAGCTTGGCGCAGCCTTTCGTCTGGACGCCGCCCGACGCGGCCGGCTGGGGCCTGATGCTGGCCATGGGACTGTTGGGCCTGCTGTCGCACACCCTGCTGATCGCGGCCTTCGGCCAGGCCCCCGCCTCCACCCTGGCGCCGTTCCAGTACAGCCAGCTGATCTACGGCCTGGCCTTCGGCTGGGTGGTGTTCGGCGACGTGATCGGCGCCCGCCCGCTGCTGGGCTGCGCCGTCATCGTCGCCGCCGGCGCCTATGTCTGGTGGCGGGAGCAGCGCGGCCCGGGCTGAGGCTACCCCCTGACATAGTCCGGGAACCGGGCGCGGATCTCGTCGACCTGGGCCAGCGTCCCGGACAGATGCCGGCGGAGCGCCTCCTCCGCCCGGCCCGACTCGCCCGCGGCGATCGCATCGAGGATGAGGGCATGGTCGTCCAGGATCGACTGGGCCTTGCCCGGCGCCGGCAGGTGCAGCCGGCGCAGCCGGTCGAGATGGCCGCTGCGGCTGCGGATCAGCGCCCACAGCCCCGGCACCTCCGCCGCCTCGCAGAGCTGGCGGTGCAGCGACTGGTCGGTCTCGGCGAAGGCCTCGAAATCCTGGGCGTCGAGCATGCCGCGCTGCCGGGCGATCAGCGCCTGCAGCCGTGGCACGAAGGACCGGTCCTCGCGCTGCGCCAGGCTGCGCACCACCTCGAGCTCCACCGACCGGCGCAGGAAATGCGCCTGCCGCGCCGCCGGCAGGTCGATCGGGCTGACCACCGTGGCGTGCTGCGGGAAGATGTCGACGAGCCCCTCCTCCGCCAGGCGCAGCAGGGCATCGCGTATCGGCGTCTGGCTGACCCCGAACTGGGCCATCAGCTCGTTGCGCGCCAGCACCGTCCCCGGCGCCAGGGCCAGCGCGATGATCTGCTCGCGCAGCCGCTCATAGACCTGCGGCGCCGCCTGCCGGGCGCGGTCGAGCGGGATCGCCATGGTCATGTTGCGAAAGATCCCCGTCGCGTCTCTGCCGAAGCCGATCATACCTGCCTGGATGCCGGTGCACTAATGCATTAGTGTTGCGACGACCCGAGTCCATTCTGCGGCCACCGATCCTTCAGACGGCAGCGAACCATCATGACCGACACGCCCCGCAAGACCCCCGACACCCTCCGCAGCGCCCGCTGGTTCGGGCCCGACGACCTGCGCTCCTTCGGCCACCGATCCCGCGCCATGCAGATGGGCTTCGCGCCGGAGGAATGGGCCGGCAAGCCGGTGATCGCGATCCTCAACACCTGGTCCGATGCCAACCCCTGCCACGCCCATTTCAAGACCCGGGTCGAGGATGTGAAGCGCGGCGTGCTGCAGGCCGGCGGCTTCCCGATGGAGCTGCCGGCGCTGTCGCTGTCGGAGAGCTTCGTCAAGCCGACCACCATGCTGTACCGCAACATGCTGGCGATGGAGGCGGAGGAGCTGCTGCGCTCCCACCCCGTCGACGGCGCGGTGCTGATGGGCGGCTGCGACAAGACCACCCCCGGCCTGCTGATGGGCGCCACCAATGCCGGCCTGCCGATGATCTTCATGCCGGCCGGGCCGATGCTGCGTGGCAACTGGAAGGGCAAGGTGCTCGGCTCCGGCTCCGACGCCTGGAAGTTCTGGGACGAACGCCGGGCCGGCAACATCAGCGACCAGGACTGGGTCGACATCGAGGGCGGCATCGCCCGCAGCTACGGCCACTGCATGACCATGGGCACGGCCAGCACCATGACCGCGATCACCGAGGCGCTGGGGCTGACCATGCCCGGCGCCTCCTCGATCCCGGCTGCCGATGCCGGCCATATCCGCATGGCCTCGACCTGCGGCCGCCGCATCGTCGAGATGGTGTGGGAGGATCTGGTCCCGGCCCGGATCCAGACCCGCGCCGCCTTCGAGAACGCGATCGTGGTGGCGATGGCGATGGGCTGCTCGACCAACGCCATCATCCATCTGGTGGCCATGGCGCGGCGCGCCGGCCACGATATCGGCCTGGACGATTTCGACGCCGCCAGCCGGACGGTGCCGGTGATCGCCAATGTCCGCCCCAGCGGCGACCAGTATCTGATGGAGGACTTCTTCTACGCCGGCGGCCTGCCGGGGCTGATGACCCGGCTGCGCGATCACCTGAAGCTCGACGCGCTGACCGTCAGCGGCCGGACCGTGGGCGAGAACATCGCCGGCGCCGAGATCTACAACGAGGACGTGATCCGGCCGATCGACAACCCGCTCTACGCTGAGGGCGCGCTGGCCGTGCTGCGCGGCAACCTGGCGCCGGATGGCTGTGTCATCAAGCCCAGCGCCTGCGAGCCGCGCTTCCTGAAGCACAGCGGCCCGGCCCTGGTGTTCGACGACTATCCGTCGATGAAGGCGGTGATCGACAGCGACGACCTCGACGTCACCGCCGATCACGTGCTGGTGCTGCGCAATGTCGGTCCCCAGGGCGGGCCGGGCATGCCGGAATGGGGCATGCTGCCGATCCCGAAGAAGCTGGTGAAGCAGGGCATTCGCGACATGGTCCGCATCTCCGACGCGCGGATGAGCGGCACCAGCTACGGCGCCTGCATCCTGCATGTCTCGCCCGAATCCTATATCGGCGGCCCGCTGGCGCTGCTGCGCACCGGCGACATCGTCACCCTCGACGTCGCCGCCCGCCGCATCGACATGGAGGTGCCGGAGGCGGAACTGGCGCGCCGCCGGGCCGAGCTGACGCCGCCGCCGCCCCGCTACGAGCGCGGCTATGGCTGGATGTTCAACCGCCACATCCGCCAGGCGCATGAGGGCTGCGACTTCGATTTCCTCGAGACCGGGTTCGGCGCCCCGGTGGCCGAGCCCGACATCTACTGAGGGGGACCGGCGATGAACGGACAGGACGAGGTTCAAAGCGGCTGGACGCCCTCGACCCGGTATCCCGACCCGGCGGTGCAGGTGCTCGATCCGAGCTTCGCGCCGTACCGGATCTTCAGCGCCGCGGTGGAGCGTATCGCCACCGGCTGCCGCTGGGCCGAAGGGCCGGTCTGGTTCGGCGACCACCGCGCCTTGCTGTGGAGCGACATCCCGAACAACCGGATCCTGAAATGGGACGAGGAGACCGGGGCGGTCAGCGCCTTCCGCCGCCCCTCCAACAACGCCAACGGCAACACCCGCGACCGCCAGGGGCGGCTGGTCACCTGCGAGCATCTCGGCCGCCGCGTCACCCGCACCGAGTATGACGGCACCATCACCATGCTGGCCGACGGCTTCGACGGCAAAAGGCTGAACTCCCCGAACGACGTCGTGGTGAAGTCCGACGGCTCGATCTGGTTCACCGACCCGCCTTTCGGCATCACCGGCAACTACGAAGGCCGCAAGGCGGAGCCGGAGCTGCCCGGCAATGTCTACCGGATCGACGGCGAGACGGGCGCGCTCAGCATCGTCGCCGAGGACGTCAAGGGGCCGAACGGCCTGTGCTTCTCGCCCGACGAAGAGATCCTCTACCTCGTCGAATCCCGGGCGACGCCGAACCGGCTGATCGTCGCCTATGACATGGTCGACGGCGGCCGGCGCATCGCCAACCGGCGGGTGGTGATCGATGCCGGCCCCGGCACGCCGGACGGCCTGCGCGTCGATGTCGACGGCAATCTCTGGTGCGGCTGGGGCATGGGCAGCGACGAACTGGACGGGGTGATGATCTTCAACCCCGACGGCAAGCCGATCGGCCGGATCGCCCTGCCCGAGCGCTGCGCCAACCTGTGCTTCGGCGGCGAGCTGCGCAACCGCCTGTTCATGGCCTCCAGCCAGTCCGTCTATGCGCTGTATGTGGGCACCCAGGGCGCCGTCGGCGGCTGACCCTTCCGAACGAGGATGATCGAATGACCGGATTGAAGCCCGAGACCCGGGACAAGCTGAAGACCGTCAGCACCGCCACCCTGACCACCGCCCTGTTCAAGCGCGGCCTGCGCAATCAGTTCATCCAGGACGTGCACCCGCTGAACCCGGCGGGCGCGCCGATGGTCGGCGAGGCCTTCACCCTGCGCTATATCCCGGCGCGCGAGGATCTGAACCCGATCAGCGTGTTCCAGGACCGCGCCCATCCGCAGCGCAAGGCGGTCGAGGACTGCCCGCCTGGCGCCGTCTTCGTCATCGACAGCCGCAAGGACCCACGCGCGGCCTCGGCCGGGTCGATCCTGGTGGCGCGGCTGATGAAGCGCGGCGTGGCCGGCGTGGTCACCGATGGTGGCTTCCGCGATTCGCCGGAGATCGCGAAGCTCGGCATCCCCGCCTATCACAACCGCCCGGCGGCCCCGACCAACCTGACCCGCCACCAGGCGCTGGACATCAACGTGCCGATCGGCTGCGGCGACGCGCCGGTGTTCCCGGGCGACATCGTGGTCGGCGACGGCGAGGGCGTGGTGATCATCCCGGCCGGCATTGCCGACGAGATCGCCGACGAGGCGGTGGAGATGACCGCCTTCGAGGATTTCGTCACCGAGGAGGTGATGAAGGGCCGCTCGATCCTCGGCCTCTACCCGGCAACCGAGGAGCAGACCAAGCTCGACTTCGCCGCCTGGCGGAAGGCGAACGGGCGCTGAGGCCGACCGGGTGGGGCGGATGGGGCTTCCCGTCCGTCATCCCACCTCGAACAGCCCGGGCGACACCGCGCCGGCCGGCGACCGCCAGCGCAGCCCGTCGATCCCGGCCCGGTGCCAACTGTGTGCCGTCAGCACCGCCGTCGGGCCGATCGCGGCGACCAGGTCGCGGAAGCGGGCCATCCGTCCCTCCGACCGGCGCAGCAGCCGCCGCAGCGCGGGCTGCGGCAGCACCGGATAAGGCACGTCCGAGGCGAAGCCGTAGTGCCGGCGCATCACGATCACCGGGTACAGACCCGGCATCTCCGGGACCGGAACGCCCAGCAGCCTGGCGATGCCGTCGGCGCCCTCCTCCCGCAGGCGGTCGACGATCCGCGTCAGCTGCCCCGCCGCCTTCTGCAGCCTCTCGTCGATCGACCGGGCGGACTCGGCGTCCTGCAGCCAGAAGCTCTTGAATTCCATCAGCACCAGCAGGTTGTCGCGCGGGTCGTAGACGCCGAGATCGATGTCGGTCAGGGGGCCGGCCTTCTGCTTCAGCTTCAGGTCGATGACGACCTTGAGTTCGGGCTTGTCGCCGAAGAGCTCCGCCGCGAAGCGGGCGGGCGCATCGCCCAGCGCCTTGCCGACGACGGCGTCGTAGCCCAGCGGGTCGAGGGCCTGGGCGAGGCGCAGCAGCACGTCCGGATCCGCCGCGTTCAGCCCCAGCGTCGGGGCCAGCAGCAGCCGGCCCGGCCCGATCTCGATCAGGCCGGAATGGACGGAGTTGTGCAGCGCCGGCTTGTCCTTCGGCAGGCTGCGCAGCACGCAGGCGTCGAGGATCGCGGCCGCCGCTTCCGGCGCGATCCCGCACAGGTCGGCGGCCAGGGCCACGACCGCGGCGCTCGACGTGTCGACCAGATAGTCCCCCATCGCCGGCGCGTAGTGCCGGGTCGGCGTCAGCGCCGGCTGCAGGGCCGGGACGAACATCTGGAACCGGCGGCTCGCGTGGGGGCCTGCCTCCCGCGCCGCGGCGCGCCCCAGTTGGTGATGGTGCAGCGCCAGCGCCTGCAGGAAGGCGAACATCGCCGTGATCTCGCCCCAGCGGGCCGGCCCCAGCCGGACATCGGCGTCGAGGACCGGCCAAGATCGCGCCGAGCGGGCCCGGAAGGCGTCCATCTCGATGCGCAGCGCTTCCCGATAGGCCTGCTGCGGCGCGAGGACGCCGGCGATCGAGTCGCGCGGATGGCCCCAGACCATTGGCGCGCCGGGCCTGGGCTTCGGCAGCGTCTCCCGCATGGCCATCACCGACGACAGGGCCAGCAGCTGCGCCTCGCCCTGCTCCCGCTCGGCGATCCCGGCCAGCGCCTCGTATCGCCGCCTCAGCTCGTCGACCGGCACCTCGCGGGCACTGTCATAGCCCTCGGCATAGTCGTCCGCCCCGTGCAGCAGCGATCCCAGCATCGAGCCGCGGGGATCGCTGAAGGTCAGCCCGGCCCGGTCGGCCTGGGCCTCGATCTGGCCGAGCAGCGACAGCTCGCGCAGCTCCTGGAACAGCCGCATCTCGCCGGCCAGGGCCAGCACCGCCCGGGCATGCCGGAGGGTCACGGTGTCGAAGGTCAGGAGCGACGGCGGCGCGCCGGCCGGGTGGACGGCCAGCACGGCGCGGATGGCGTGCAGCAGGTCGCGGATTCGTTCGGAGGCGACCCATCCGCCATGGATGCCGATCTCCGCCTGGTCGGGAACCTGGGTCTCGAAATAGAGGGCGATGGCATGGAGGGCCGCGGCGCGCCCACCCCACGACCGCGACACGGCCTCGTGCAGCCGCTTCCGATAGGCCTCCGCGATCGCCTCGATCCGCTCCAGCGCCGCGTCGTCCAACCAGCCCCTCCCGTCGCCGAGCCGATCCACGGGCTCAGCCATTCTCCCCCATTCCCGGTCTCGCGGGAATGGGGAGGGGTGGCGGCGGTCACACCACCGGGGTCAGCAGCGGCTTGCCGGCGAAATGGGCCAGCAGGTTCTGGACCACGAGATTGGCCATGGCGTTGCGGGTCTCGACCGTGGCGCTGCCGACATGCGGCTGCAGCACCACGTTGTCGAGGCCGTACAGCGCCTCCGGCACCTTCGGCTCGTATTCGAACACGTCGAGCCCGGCGGCGCCCAGGCGGCCGTCGACCAGGGCCGCGACCAGCTCCGGCTCGTCCACCACCGTGCCGCGGGCGATGTTGACCAGGATGCCCTCGGGCCCCAGCGCCTCGATCACCGCCCGGTTGACGATGTGATGGGTGGCGGCGCCGCCCGGGCAGCACAGCACCAGCACGTCGCTGTCGCGGGCCAGGGCCACCAGGTCCGGATAATAGGGATGGTCGATCTCCGGCTTCGCCCGCGGCCCGTGCCAGGCGATCGACAGGCCGAAGACCTGCGCCCGTTCCGCCACCGCCTGGCCGATCCGGCCCATGCCGACCACGCCGAGGCGCTTGCCGCGCAGGCTGCGGGCCAGCGGCAGGCCGCCCTGGGTCCATTTGCCGGCGCGGACGAAGCGGTCGCCGACGCAGAGCCGCCGCGCCGTCGCCAGCATCAGCAGCAGGCCGAGATCCGCGACCTCGTCGTCGAGCACGCCGGGGGTGTTGGTGACGCGGACGCCGCGGCTCTTGGCATGGACGGTGTCGACCTTGTCGTAGCCGACGCCGAAATTGCCGATGATCTCCAGCGCCGGGAAGCGGTCCATCAGCTCCGCCGAGACGCCGGGGCCGGTGACGATGCCGCGGACCTCCGGCGCCACGCGCTTGATCAGCGCCTCGCGGTCCTCGGCCTCCCACAGCCGGTGCACGGTGCAGTTCGCCTCCAGCTCGGCGAAGGGACCCGGCATCAGACCGGCCAGGGCAAGGACGACGGGTTTAGTCATGGAAGTTTCCTCTCGCGCCCCGGGACGACGGGCCGCTGCCCAGCCTATCGTACAAGTCCGACGATTCAAGCCATTCCGACGGCCGTTTTCACCGGCCGCCCGATGCCTGCCACGCTGGCGCCACGTTCCGCTGCGTTTGATGTCGGCAAGCGACCGATCCGGTAGTATGACGGAACAACGACATGAGTCGGCTGTTTTGAGTTCTGAATATACGCAAGAAAAGGCCGGGCCATCTTGACCCCCTTAGAGATCTTCGAATTCAGCGTATACGGTCTACTGGCCATCGCGCTGACGCTATTGTGCCTCCTGTCATGCAACCTCCTCTGGCTCGCGATCACCTTCTGGCGGCATCAGCCGCAGGGGCAGAGCCTGCCGAATCATGGGATGGCCCCGACCCCGAACGCCGACTTGCCCAGGGTCCTGATCCAGATCCCGGTGTTCAACGAGCGGCATGTGGTGCGCCGCATCCTCGGCGCCGCTGCCGCGCTCGACTGGCCGCAGGACAAGCTGACGATCCAGCTGCTGGACGACAGCATCGACGAGACCCGCGAGATCGCCGAGGCGGCGGTGCAGGAGCTGCGCGCCGCCGGCGTCGATGCCCACCGGCTGCACCGGGTCGACCGCACCGGCTTCAAGGCCGGGGCGCTGCACGCCGGGCTGGGCGTCACCGACCATCCCTATGTCGCGATCTTCGACGCCGATTTCATCCCGCGGCCGGACTTCCTGCGCCGCACCGTCGGCGTGCTGGAGAACGACAGGAAGCTGGCTTTCGTGCAAGGCCGCTGGGAGCATCTGAACGGCGACGAGAACCGCCTGACCCGTGCCCAGACGCTGATGCTGGACGCGCATTTCGGCATCGAGCAGCCGGCCCGCAGCATGACCGGCCTGCCGCTGCCCTTCAACGGCACCTGCGGCATCTGGCGCCGCGCCGCGATCGAGGACGCCGGCGGCTGGAAGGCCGACACGCTGACGGAGGACCTGGACCTCAGCCTGCGCGCCCATCTCAAGGGCTGGCGCGCCCGCTACCTGTCCGACATCACCGTGCCGGGCGAGCTGCCGTCTAGCATTGCCGCCTGGCGGGTGCAGCAGTTCCGCTGGACCAAGGGCTTCGCCCAGGTCGCCTGCAAGCTGCTGCCGACGGTGTGGCGCTCGACCCTGCCGCGCAAGACCAAGGTCGTGGTCAGCCTGCAGCTGCTGCAGTGCCTGTTCTACCCGCTGGGCGCGCTGGCGATGGTGAACACGCTGATGTTCCTGAGCGTCGGCTTCGACCAGCCGGTGGCGCTGACCGCGCTGGGCGTGGTCTCGACCGTGCTCGGCATCTCCGGCACCGCCGCCTTCCTGGTCTCCGGCCGCTGCGCCGTGCGGCGGGAGCGGCTGGGCCAGGCGGTGATGGACATGCTGGCCACCATGGCGCTGAACGCCGGCCTGTCGCTGTCGAACTCGGTGGGCGTGATCGAGGCCTTCATCGGCCGTCGCAGCGGCTTCGTGCGCACGCCGAAGAAGGGCAGCTCGCGCCGGTCCGGCTATCGCAGCGGCGCCGGCAGCGGCATCCCGGAGACGGCGGCCGGCGTTGTGCTGCTGGGCATGGTGCTGACCGACCTGGCCTGGTACCTGCCGTTCCTGGTCGTGTCCGGCACCGGCCTCCTGATCATGGGCACCGCCCTGCTGGCCGAACGCTACGACCTCAGGCTCGACCCGCGCGCCCTGCCCCGCACCATGCCGGGCGTGAAGCTGGCGCCGCCGGCGGCCCGGGCGCCGCAGCCGAACCCGCGCAGCTGACATCGCGGCGGGCCGGAGACACCCTCTCCGGCCCGCCTCTTTTTCGTCCCAAGCTGATAGTATCGTCCTGGCGCGATCGGCCCATGCGGCCCGCGGATGGAGGGGACCATGGCCCTGTGGGACAAGATTGCCGGCGAATTCATCGACATCATCGAATGGACCGATGATACCCAGGACACCATCGTCTACCGGTTCGAGCGGCACAACAACGAGATCAAGTTCGGCGCCCAGCTGACGGTGCGCGAGAGCCAGGTCGCCGTCTTCGTCAACGAGGGCAAGGTGGCCGACGTCTTCCAGCCCGGCATGTACACGCTGGAGACGAAGAACCTGCCGATCCTGTCGACGCTGCAGGGCTGGAAATACGGCTTCTCGAGCCCGTTCAAGGCCGAGGTCTACTTCCTCAACACCAAGCGGTTCACCGACCTGAAATGGGGCACGATGAACCCGGTGATGCTGCGCGACCCGGAATTCGGGCCGGTGCGGCTGCGCGCCTTCGGCACCTATGCCATCCGGGTCAAGGATCCGGCCGCTTTCATCCGCGAGATCGCCGGCACCGACGGCCGCTTCACCACCGACGAGATCACCGACCAGCTGCGCAACCTGATCGTCACCAGCTTCGCCGGGGCGGTGGCAAAATCGAATATCCCCGTGCTCGACCTGTCGGCCAATTACGACAAGGTCGGCCAGGTGATCCGCGACGCGATCCAGCCCGAGTTCGACGCCTACGGCCTGGAGGTCGCGACGCTGCTGGTCGAGAACGTCTCGCTGCCCGAGGAGGTCGAGAAGGCGCTGGACCGCCGCAGCAGCATGGGCGTGGTTGGCGATCTCGGCCGCTACACCCAGTTCCAGACCGCCGAGGCGATCAAGGCCGCGGCCGAGAATCCGGGCGGGGCCGCCGGCATCGGCATCGGCATGGCGACGGCCGGGGGCCTCGCCTCCGCCATGGGGAATGCGGTGCAGCAGAGCGGCCAAGCTCCGGCCGCGGGTTCGGCGCCGCCGCCTTTGCCGGGGGGCTATCACGTCGCCATCGACGGCAAGCAGACCGGCCCGTTCCCGGCCGCCGAGCTGCAGGGGCTGGTGCGCGACGGGCGCCTGACCCGCGACAGCCTGGTCTGGACCCAGGGCATGGCAGGCTGGAGCAAGGCCGGCGAGGTCGCAGCCCTGGCCGCGCTGTTCGCCGACCAGCCGCCGCCGCTGCCCCCGGCCTGATCCCGGATCATGGCGGATCTGGCCTTCGCCTGCGCGTCCTGTGGCGCGCAGCTCGAATACGCGCCCGGCACCCGGGTGCTGAAATGCCCATATTGCGGGCATGAGAACGCGATCGAGGCCTCGCCCTGGTCCAGGGTCGAGGAGATCGACTACGCCACCGGCCTGGCCGAGGCCGAGCAGTCGGCACCGACCGAGACGGTGTCGGTGGTCTCGTGCAAGCGCTGCGCCGCGGAGTTCCAGCTGGACCCGGCGATCCAGGCCTCGCGCTGCCCGTTCTGCGGCACGCCGATCGTGTTGGAGCCGCGGGCCCTGACCCATCTGCGGCCGGGCGCGCTGCTGCCTTTCGGTTTCGACGCCAAGGGAGCTCGGTCGAAGTACGAGAGCTGGCTGTCCGGCCTGTGGTTCGCGCCGAACGACGTCAAACGCCTGGCCAAGACTGATGCCGGCTTCATCGGCATGTATGTGCCCTACTGGACCTTCGACGCCGCCACCCGCACCGACTACACCGGCCAGCGCGGCATCAACTTCACCCGGACGATTCGCGAGGGCGACAAGACCCGCACCGTCATCGAGACCCGTTGGACCAACTGCAGCGGCGAGGTGGCCCGCGACTTCGACGACGTGACGGTGGTGGCCAGCCGGTCCCTGCCGGAGGGGTATCTCGACAAGCTCGAGCCCTGGGATCTCGGCGAGCTGCTGCCCTACGACCCGAGCTATCTCCGCGGCTTCGGCGCCCAGCACTACCAGCTCGACCTGGCCGGGGGCTTCGGCCGAGCGCAGGAGAAGATGGCGCCGCCGATCCGCCGCGACATCTGCGCCGATATCGGCGGCGACAAGCAGACCATCAGCAGGCAGGAGACGACCTACTCCGGCGTCACCTTCAAGCACGTCCTGCTGCCGATCTGGCTGAACAGCTTCCGCTACGGCGCCAAGACCTACAGCTTCGTGATCAACGGCCGCACCGGCGAGGTGCAGGGCCAGCGGCCGTGGAGCTGGATCAAGATCGGCCTGGCGGCGCTGGCGGCGGCCGCAGTCGTGCTGGCGGTCGTGCTGCTGATGGACAAGCGCTGAGTCGTCCTCACGCCATCGAAACGCCTGCTCGGCGGCTCGGCCCGCCCCCTCACCCTCCCGGCCCAAGCGGGCCGGGCCCCTCCCTCTCCCCGAGGAGAGGGAATCGGAGTCGCGCCCTCTGCACCTCTCCCCGGGGAGAGGTCGAAATCGCGCAGCGATTTCGGGTGAGGGGGTGGCTCCGGCCCATCCGGAGTTCGCCCGGGGCTTGACCCCGGCGCGCGAGACGGCCAGAGCGTGGGCATGCTCGACCTCTCCCATCATCTCTGGATCCTGGCCGCGGCCCTGCTGCTCGATGCGCTGGTCGGCGACCCGCCCTGGCTGTGGCGGCGGCTGCCGCATCCGGTCGCGCTGGCCGGCCGGCTGATCGGCTGGCTGGACCGCCGGCTGAACCATGACGGCGATGCCCCGGCCCGGCGCCGTGCCATGGGCGTCGCGACAACGCTGCTGCTGGTGCTGCTGGCCGGCGGCATCGGCTGGGGCGTCTCGGCCCTGCTGCGCGCCGTGCCCTTCGGCTGGGTGCTGGAGATCCTCCTCGCCGCCGTGTTCCTGGCCCAGCGCAGCCTGCACGATCATGTCGCCGCCGTGGCTGCGGCCTGCGAGCTGGAGGGGCTGGAGGGCGGGCGCCGTGCCGTGTCGATGATCGTCGGCCGCGACCCGCAGAGCCTGGACATGGCCGGCGTGTGCCGCGCCGCGATCGAGAGCGACGCCGAGAACTATTCCGACGGCGTGTTCGCGCCGGCCTTCTGGTTCGCGCTGCTCGGCCTGCCCGGGATCCTGGTCTACAAGGTGGTGAACACGGCCGACAGCATGATCGGCCACCGCACCGCCCGGCACGAGGCCTTCGGCTGGGCCTCGGCCCGGCTGGACGACGTCCTGAACCTGGTTCCCGCCCGGCTCTGCGGCGCCCTGCTGGCCCTGGCCGCGCCGTTCGGCGGCGGCCGCATCGGCGCGGCCTGGCGGGCGATGTGGCGCGACGCGCCGAAGCATCGGTCGCCCAATGCCGGCTGGCCGGAGGCGGCGATGGCCGGCGGCCTCGGCCTCGCTCTGGCTGGTCCGCGGCAGTATCACGGCACGGTGGTGCCCGATTCCTGGATGGGCGACGGCGGAAGGGCCGAGGCGACGCCGCGCGACATCCGCCGGGCCCTGGCGGTGACCAGCGGCGCCGGGATGATCCTGGTCCTGGCGACGGCGGCGACGGCGATGGTGCTGTAGGACGGGCGACCCTGGGAGGCCGGTCCTGGCTTCGACAAACTCCCCTCACCCGGAGGCGCAAGCGCCTCCGACCTCTCCCGCACGCGGGAGAGGCAAAACACAGGTCCGAACCGGATAGATCGTGGACAGAATGGACCGGCAAGATCGTTGACAGGTTTCCTGGTCGGCAAAGGGGGGCTTTGCCGATGCCATTCCAGGAGACACGAGCGTTGGACGAGGCGGTTCGTTT